>Ga0126342_10006696_pt1 | contig 20484 bp, 14 predicted proteins | sample Cyp1metagenome_FD_92528 | JGI IMG/M metagenome (GOLD analysis project Ga0126342, IMG submission 92528) | Coral microbial communities from Lord Howe Island, Old Settlement Bay, Australia - Cyphastrea 1 metagenome | ecosystem: Host-associated > Invertebrates > Cnidaria > Coral ...
TATCTAATCTATGTAATATATCTAATCTATCTAATCTATCTAATATATCTAATCTATCTAATCTATCTAATTAACCTAATCGTTCTAATTATCTTTCTAATTATCTGTCTAATTTTCTATCTAATTATCTATCTAATTATCTATCTAATTATCTATCCATCTATCTATCTATCTATCTACCTAACTACCTATCTATCTATCTATCTATCTATCTTTATATACACAGTTTGTATCCCTACATGTACCTTAATCCAACCCTCAACAGACTTTAAGTAAACCCTAAACCAACCCTACTTTTTTAGGCTTTACGGCACTGTGCGCCTACGAAGTGTTTTTTTTTTTATGAGGGTGTTGCTTGGTGTACTTAAGTGTGTTGCTCATCGTTGTTAGATATGAGTTGTGTTAGAAGAAGTATCACTTCTGCTTAGGTATGCGACCATCTAAAAGAGCAGACATTGTTAGACGCAAGCTCTATTAGATGTGAGCTGTGTTAAGTGAAAGTCAACTTCTGCTTAGGTGTTGTGTCGTTAAGTAAAAGCTATGTCAAGTTGTTGAACTGTTCACTTAAAATAAGCCTTGCCTGTGTAAGTTAATGTTGCTATGTTCTTCTTGTTCTCAATGCTGCAGAGGTCGAAGGCCCGGTCGAGCCAGCGGTATCTTGTGGCCAAGACCCATGCAGGGTGTTATACATCACACGCACGGTGACGGCTATTGCAATGTAGAAGATTAGAAAACAAAAAAAGCAAGAGCTCGGCCGTGAACATTTTTTGCATAAAATAGATTTCTGCTGCCTGCATGAAAGCGTCAAATGTATTCAAATGTATGGTTGTTTGAAAGCAGCTAACTGCATCTAGTCCAATCAAGGCCAAGCGCCATTCTAGGTGACCGTGCGCATATGTCTCGATTGGTGTGTTCTATTTCTGCTTTGGGGTCTGACATATAAGTGAAATCATGTGGTGCAACCTTTGTGCTCCAATGACTGACCATTGACGCGTGTCTTTGATTGCGACCTTTGCGGTTTATGCAAGAGTTTGATCGAAAACTTGACTTTCGTTTTTCACTTGCACTACTTTATTTTTAGAAAGCGTCGTTTCTGAGTCGCCTCTGGCAAACAATTTGAAAGATATCATGGCTGTTTGCGCGTGTTGCTGATAGGATGATGACCATTGCCGCAGAGCAGCGCGCCGCAGCAGCAATGTAAGCTTCACAAAAGATGCACCTGTGTTTCTTTTTTCAGGTGGCCTGGAGGCTTGGTCTGGCCTACCGACCTGGTCAATGAACAGGTCGCTGCCGCCACCGGCCATCACCGATGAGGACAACGATCACCACCTATCATATCTGCGCACACGTGAGCAACTGTAGTTATTTGGCAGGCAATCGCAGAGCTGCAGTCCGCCGCCAAGACCCGGGAAATCGAGTCCCGGAGCTGGCGGGGACTTGCAAGCCTGGCACGGTTTGAGGTATGCGTTGCGGTGGTGTTTGTTGGTTCCGACCCACATGCATGCGGTCATGTTCAGGATGGCAAACTCTTCCTTTGGTTAGAGTTTGCCGACGAGGTCATAGATATCATGTGGAACGTGAAAGCTGCTGCACATTGATGAAATCAAGTCTTGCCAGGTGCCGATCGTCACGCCTCCATCAGCAATTGAAGGAACCATGTGGGAAACCATGCCGTATCACGTGACGTTGGGCTGGCTTCCCAACGAGAAATGGTCATCCTTTGGAGCGCGCCATATCTTTGAGGTTCGTTGCGCTAAGCAATTTCTTGCACATGCACTTGTGTCAAGGATCTGGCCTCGCCGTATTTGACACCAATTGAATTTGACCTTCAGTTGGTCAAGTGGAGCAAGGACAGTTTGTCGTGGTTCGTGTATGATCAGTGCGGCATTTTTTTTTCTGATCAAAGGACCCTGCAAAAACTGCCTACTTAGTGGCAGGCGGCTCCTTGAAATCAATTGATGCCAACCTCGAGCAAAGCCTCGGGGTGGCCCCAAGGGGCAAATGGCATGTGTCATTATGATGACGGCGCTTTGGCTATTGTGACATCTGTTTTGCTGTACTGTATGCCATGCAACTATGCAATATAATGATTGTGTGTGCAGTGCGCGTGCTTTAACCACCCGAAAAATAAGTTGACCCGCGTCAAGCTTGATATCAAGGATCATATGCAGAAGGTAGTGTGTTTAAAGAAATATATCTACTGCTTAGGTGTGTGTGTGTGCATTGAAAGGACGCAGTGGTGTAAGGTGGTGAGCCATGTTGAGTTGGAGTCAGCGTTTGACTAAACACTACTGTTGAGTGAAAGCTGTGACAGGTTGATAGTCTGCATCGCTTAAGTGGCGCTTGCTTGTGTAGGTTGCTGTTGTTGTGTTCTTCTTGTTTTCTTTGCTGCACAGGTAGAAGGTACAGTTGACAGTGTGCCTTCGTGCTTACATGTCCTGCCTTCCCTGTTGAAAAAAGGTACGCTGATGCAATGAGTGAGTGGCTTGGATAGATTGAAGTCAATCGGAATAGGTTATATACAGCTTGCGCATGGGTTAGTGGCTGCATGATGCTTGAATGTGTAAGTTTGCGTCGGCTAAATGCAAGTTGTACAAATGCTGGTATCAAGCATGCGGGTGAAAGTTAGTAGCTTGTGGTGGCACCTGCATTGCTGCATAATCTGTTGGGAGTGTGGATTCAAAGACAATGCGCTGCTATGTATGAGATGTCAGGCACTGCATCATATGCATTCATATGCTCGATATCGTGATATTTGCTTGCATTGCTTGTGCTTCGCCAGTCGTGATTGACCAACTTTGTGTGATACTGCTTGGATTTGGGTGTATATACCGCCTTTTGTTCTTACTTTTGGTTGAAATGACGACTGATACGCCAGCCGAGATTTACCAGGCATAGGAATTTGCGCAAGGGCGCGACCAGCTGCTTTCTATATCGTTGATCCGTGAAGGCTATGACGCCTTTCTTGGATGTGGATTGTCTCTCCAAGTCTTGACCCGTTCAATTGATTCTTATTCAGCACATGCCAAGCCTATCTTGGAAGATGCCAAAAAGCCAGGCGCAATAATATATGCATCACATTCCTTTCTGTTTTTTTGCGTGTAGCGCGGATAGGGTCGTGCTTTCTTTGGCGGTGACGAGTGCCACCTCAGCGAAAAGGGCCTGCGTGCCATCGCACAAGCGCTGTGCCCACTAATGGGGGCCTTCCCTTGTGGTACTATTTGTCACCGTATCACTGCTGTATGCATGTGTATATGCCGCGCGTAGGAACTGAAGCCCGACTTGATTGTGTCGGATAGTTCTTTGTGCTGTATTGATCAGGTGCTCATTCCATGGGGTGGGGCTTGAAAGCGCGCAAACGAAACATGCTGGGTTTGACACAGGCCGGTTGGAAACATAAGGATGGGCATTTGGCTGGGAAACTGCTCCCTGTGCCTGCAAAGCCTGCGTGGGGAAAGAGTTTCATAAATGGCAGCTTCAAGCAACATTTAATGTCTCTCTGGGATGCTTTTCTCGGCCCGAATACTACAGCCGTAGTGGTATGTGCAGGTACAAGGACTTTGCTATTTCTCTCGCCAATGAGATACTTGCTTTGAAGGAGGTGAGCCCTGTGCTAAATTTGTGAGTGCCAGCCAGCTTTGTAACTTAAGCCTGATCGTGGGCCTGAAGCCTATGCTGCCTGGGGCTGTGACCTTATTTGTATAGACATTGTGCCGTGGAGCGACGGCGGGGTATGGCATGACCCAGCTCAGGAGTTTGTATATCTGAAGAGTGTATGATGTTGTTATTTACGGATACCTGTCCCACCACGCAGTGCGCTAAACATATAGATTTGGATGTGCATGCGTGCTGTGATCACCATTCGTGGTTATTTGACAGGCGCCATTCATTCGTGACCCAAAGCGGCGGGTTTTCTGGTCGGCAAGACAGGTATAGGTGCATGTATGTTGTTGAAGATTTTGTGTGCAACTGTGCGACCTAGATTATTATTCCTAACGTGTATAGGCTTGAAGGATTACGTGCTATGTGCTTGATACACTTCTTTGAGATCTTGACCCCAAAAAAGTCAGGCCCGTGAGAACCTGCCGTTAGACAACGCCTTTCATCTAAAGAAAAGGCTGTTTTAGATAGAGCTGGAAAGCTGTTAGATGACACCAGCATCTAACTGGTGAAAATTATCATCTAAGAAGCGCGCGGGGGCAAAAATGAGTTTTTCGTTAGATGAAAGCCAAAACGGGTTCGATGTAAGGCCATCCGGTTAAATGAAAAGGGGTTTTCGTTAGATAAAGCGGGTTTTCGGTTAGGTTGTTTGGCAACCGGTTAGATAAACAGAGATAAATTATCTAATCCATGACCTTAGGGCGTGCTCTATAAGGGGGGAAAAAAGAGGGTTAATTCTGAAAAGAATTTTGTTTGGGCGACCACTTCGTAGTCGGATAAACCTTAAATAAACCCTAAACCAAACCTAAATGACCTAAACCAACCATAAACCAACACTAAATAAACCTTAAACCAACCCTAAACCAACCCCAAATAAACTCTAAACCAAACCTAAATGACCTGAACCAACCATAAACCAACACTAAATAAACCTTAAACCAACCCCAAATAAACCCCAAATAAACCCTAAACCAACCCTAAACCAATCCTAAAAGACCTTAAACCAACCCTAAATAAACCCTAAACGAACCAACGCTATGATAGCATCCAATGCCACTATTTAGTGCTTCAACAATCGGTGAACAGTGCAAATGGCAAATTTAAGTTCCAAAATTCAGCAAAGTATACGTAGGTTTTTGCTCCAAAATGTAGCGAATAGCAAGGACAAGTGCCCCAGACTGAAAAAAAACAAATCTGCGCCCTATACAAAATATACAGCCACGAAACAAGAGTGTGCACATCGGTAATACGGTATTAGTAGTTATTAGTGTGGGTTACGTCATCGGATGTCATGGGTTAATTACCCCAGGATTCATTGGTTGCAATTTGCTAAAAAATTGTTGTCTATACTCCCCGCAAATAAAAATTCTAATTCACAATCCAAGCTACACTCGCATGATTGTTTGGAGATAGAATACCAGAATTACTTCTTGGTAAATTTGCAGGACCTTTCCCCCAGATTTGATTAACCAGACTGAGTTTCCTGCAAGTGTTCCACGGAAGCAACCAAGGGATGCTAGTTACTCCTTTTTGTTGGTGAAGTCACACCCAGATATTCAAGTACTTAAGAAAATTATTGCAGTTACTGATGGCACAATGCCAAACAAGGTGGTGACCCAAATGTTTCTTGGTTTATAAAATTTGATATTATCCCCATGAACTAGTTCCATATATCTACCATAAACCTTAAATAATTATTGCAATTATGTTCACCAACTTAGCTATCCAACAACTCGATGCCGCTGACAGGTCACACCTGAGAATTCCCCGCCTGAGATGGCGTACGGAAGCTCAGGGGATGGGGGTTTCTCCAACCCCCCCCAAAAAAGGGGGTGTAACATGGTACAACAATGAGGTTGAAACATTTTTCTGTGGGAGTTCTATGAGTTGTCGATTTCTGACAAAAAAAACTTTCTTTTGGAGGTCTGAAGTGGCAGCCAATCAGGGGGTGTTGTTGAAGCCAAGAAGCATAAGGGGGCATGAAAATAGACAATAATACTCTACATAATAGTTATAATAGTATTTATATAATGCCTGCATGGCAATTAAATTGGGGTCTCCTAAAATGGTGGTACCCCCAAATCATACATTTTAATAGGATTTTCCATTATAAACCATCCAGCTATGGGGGTACCCCCATTTATGGAACCCCTCATGTATGTACCAAAAATTAGGGACCACGCGGGAATCTCTTCGATTCAAAGTTAAACACCAAGCGTTCATGGTTTGACTAACCGTTGGTTTTGGATTGTGTCCATGTGCAACGTGTTACTACGCAGCTGCAAACCTAACTAGGCCAGTGGTATATGTAGAAAAAGAACCCACTCAATGATTGATGAATGCATTTACAGAAAAACGTCATACCGTTGTGGCAATACCACGCTGATTTTGTGTAACATGTTGATGGTGCCAATCTATTGATGAGGATAACTGACAGATTTTATCCCTCATTTCGCTGGTTTAATTCATGTTTTTGTTGGTTGGATAAAACTAAATTTGTCCGCAAAACAGAACACCATGATCATGATGATGATGATGATGGTGATTATGGTTATTATTTTTCATTACTATAATATATTGTTATTGTTATCGTTATTGTTTTTGTTATTATTAGTGTTATTTTTGTTTTTATTATTATTTTATTATTGTTATTATTATTATTTATATTTTAAATAATAGCAATAATTATTATGTTTATTGTTATTACTATTTTTATTGTTATTGTTGTTTTACATTTCTCATTTTGGTCCGCGATCTTGTGTTTGGTTTTCCGAAACTCCACTCACATTAAATCCTTATTTTTTTCGATAAAATATATTATGTTTTAATCGCAGTCTCCGTATCAACGTGTGTGCCCTTAACAAAACTTGGATAACAAATGGCCGTATGGCTACCAATTCGTTGTCATAGCGATTATGACACCCATAAATTAAAAAAAAAAACAAAACAAAACCTGGTTGGTGGTTTGGAACATTTTTATTTTTCCATATATTGGGAACAATAATCCCAACTGACTATATAATATGCTTCAACATGGTTAAAACCACCAACCAGATTATTATCATGTGGTTGATAATAGGGATTATGAAAGGAGTGTGTTTTTTTTTGGATATAAAACGCATTAAACCCATTACGATTCACATGATGATAGGATAAGAATAGATAACATCATAATGCTGACGATGATATTACCTGCAATTATAATGATGAGTCCCAACAATGACTCAGATTATTAATGACATTTAGTTACTTATTATTATAAATATAATTCCCAATCATGATTCATGATTATACTACTCCTACTTACTTTTTATATCTGATTATTCTCAAGATTCAAAATGGTAAGATCATAATTCCCAGGTGGTATGAAACTTGATTCTTGAGTTTTTGTTGAATAAGACATATGTTTTATACTACCTGGGAAATATTATCAGTATCAACTCTTTTACATCAACTGTCAAGATCCAAGTATCTTGACATTAGCAGTTGAATATTACCTGGAAATCTTGAGTTTTGTTTAACTGTTAAGATCCAAACAAACAGTCACTGTGACGTTACAAAAAAAAATGAGGCGTTCCAGGTCGACGACTGCCAGCCAGGAGGTTGGTCTTTTTTATTGGCCCGGGGGGGGGAAGTTGGGTGGTGGAATCAATGTCAATATCAATGTTGAAAATCAATGGTTAAACAACGGTTAATATGAATCAAAAATAAAAACTGATGGTTAAAACCAATGGTAAAAGTCAATGGTGAACCATCGTTTTCTCAGACTTTCTCCCAGCAATTTTATGTTGTTTTTTTTGTTTCGCCGGCTAAGGCCCATTTTCAGACGCAGCCATTTGTTGGATGGTTCTGGCAAAACGTCCGACAAATGCTCGAATTCACGAAGAACTATATAAGGGCCTTTATAAGGGGATCATGGATAATGAACATGCAATTGTATAGGGATGTATAGGGAATATAGCATAATATAGCCATTTACAAGGAATTGGATGCTTGGTTTTATATAGAAATGATGCTCGAACTCTTCAGGTTGGCAAAGAGTTTTGCCTTTACCCATGAATCTAGTATGAATTACAACCACAGATGGGGAATGATGGGGATTGTACTATCTATATCATATTATAATGATAGATTATGGATATTTATGGATTATTACTATGCAATGCATGTGTTATCAACAGATTTAAGGGAGGGGAGTTGATCACATTTTTTTTTTTACGGGGATATAATATAGCTGACAAAACGTCGGAAACCGACTAGATTGTATGGATCAATACCTTATTAATACCATTTTTGGGGGATGAACATCCATTTACCAGCTATTTTGATGTTCACCAGGGGTACAAGGTTTTGACACACTGCCATATTTATATATATATATATACACAGTATATTTTGGTCTCTTGTCATAAATGTAATTATACATATAATTACTAATCACAATATGTAAATGCAAGCTGCCAACATTTGCGAGCTGAGCATCAACATATCTTAGGTAAACATACGTAGGTGAACCAACTGAACTGGTGTACTGTGAGTTTCATTGAATCTTCATAGCTGGTTTACCCCGCACCAGTTTGTCTAGCAGGAGTTTGGCCCCATACGGGGAACATGGTCGATATGGCTTTGTCAATAGGGAATACTCAGAATACTCATAGCCTCATTACCATTTTAATAGGGAAAATGATGATAATCCATTCGTACCATGGGGGTAGCCTGACATGGCACACTGATCATTTCGATGGGTTCCCCTGTGTAGCCCTGTGTGAAATCAATGCTTTTTTTGTCGTTTTCTGCTGATTGACTTTGAGCGATCTTTTTGGGAACTAGAACGGTTGGTTAAATCTTCATATCATTTCATATCGTATCATATCATATCATATCAATTTCATGTCATTTCATATCATATCATATCATATCCATATTATTCCATAGACAGATTCCCATTATGCACCAATTTCATTGTTATTATCGGTTATAGTATCTTATAGTCGTACATGTTTCATTCCAATTTTCCATCTCACCGCAGTATATATAGAATGCATATCATGTTCACTCATTAAACATCACGTTCATTGCCTTAAACCAGTATATATATATATAATATATGATATGTTTTTCCTGGTGAAACCACCATTTCTACTGCGTGTTTTTTCCAAACGCGCCCCATTTGGGGGTAGTTTGGGGGTAGTTTGGGGGTTGGGCAGTTTTTTTTCCGTGTCGCCAGGCGAACGGCAGCAGCCTCAGCAGATTTTTTTTGGATTTCATTGGGGCTTTCTGGAAAAATCAATGGGAGATCTTCAGGATCCAACAAATGGAGCTACGTTAGTACCATATAAGACCATATGAATTGTGGGGATATTCCCTGAAATTTAGGCCTAAAAAAAAAAAATAGGCCAAAAATGTATGGAATCGGTACCTCTAATAATCAATCGGTTCCAGTTCGTCATGGCCATTGACATGACTTGCTATGAAAACCCATGGTGCCATGGGGATGCACCATGACTTCGGACATCTCTGCGGAAAACGAGGAGTATCAAACATGCCGAGAATCAAACATGGCTTGCTGGATCATCCGCTATTTAGTTCATCACCAGCTGGGTTCACAAATCCGGAAATTTTTGGTGGGAAAAACAGGATCCTAGTAGCCTCTGGTAATTTAACATAACTATAGAAAATCACCGTTTTCAATGGGAAAATCCACTATTTCTATGGCCATGTTCAATAGCTGAATTTTTTTTGGCATCCTGCTGGATCATCCCAGCTGGACACCATCCAAGGCGATGACCGGGCTCCGAAGGCCGAACGCAGCAAGATTTTTTTCAGATTCATTGGGATTTTATATGATAGGAATTGATAAGATATGAACATTTAAATCAAGATATATATATAATATAAATACACGTATATATATATAGTATATATATAGTATATATATATATATATTTATACGTGTATATATATACATATATATATATATATTTATTGGGATTCATGATAGGTTGATAGGTACCACGTGATTGTGAGTTTAATTATCTGGATTGAAGGCAGCAACATGCTAATATGATATGATAGGTGTGTGTTTATGTTTTCGACACTAGAATTTGTTTAAACTATATCTGGCAACTGTTGGATTTATGCTGGCTATATCGGCTATATCATGACATATCTATAGATAAATAGAATATAATCGAGGCATAAACCAGCAAGAATAGCTGGGGCCGCTTCCGATAGACCTTTTCAACCTTTCTACCCTCTGGTTGTGACTAACATAGCCATGGAAAGATCCACCATTTTTAATAGGTAAACATAGGTAAACCATCTATTTCTATGGGCCATTTTCCATGGTTATGTTAAATAACCAGAGGGTATCTCTTTTGGGTTTTCTGCACATTTCCCATTGTTCTGTCTTTAATGTTTGGGAGTTCCTACAGTCAATGATGCAACATGATGAAACCAATTCTTGAACGGGATCAAACTCACTGCGAAATGGATATTATATTTAATATATGACGTAATGTTGACCCCATGTTATTTTTTCCCGATGTTGTTCATTTTGTTTTTCAGATTTCACTAGTCAAGTAGCAAAAGTGTACAGCTCCAGAATGGACATGTATGACTATCATTGACTATCCGTGGGTGGAGAGAAAGGTAAAAAGCAGGAGGCCATGAAAATCTGAGCCAAGTGATACCCCAAAGAAAACACACTCTATTTTTCACAACTTGCCTTCAGACCACCAGGGATGTTTTCAACATGATGATCAGTCAGTCAGTTTAGCTGAGCTTCGGCGGGTATTTATATATTATTATAGTTTATTATAGATATAGACATAGATAATATATATTTACTGTATTATTATTATTGTTGTTATTATTTATTATTAATATGTCCTTTCAAGACAACGCTGGCCTTGCCAGCCAAGCAAGTTTCATTTCTAGATTCCGGGAAAAGCTCCATAGAGAAATATTCAAAATGCCCATCAAACATATGAATCGGAGTTTCCTAGTTTCATATACATAGTGTCAACCCTGGATCAATAAAAGGTGTTTTAGGGGATTACTGTACTCCCTTACATAGGTAGCCCCCCAATTACAGCCGTAAACGGGGTTTACTCATCCAGGGTTGACATTCGCCTGATTTGGGATGGCGATCCTACCACGGAGCCAGGTGCAGCTCTTTACAGCTTTGTTTGGACAAGAGGTGTCGCTGTTCCGGTGATTTTTCGCGGAGGATGTTCGATGATCTTCGGGTGATTTGGATGTTTTCTTAAGGCCCATTTCGAAGTATGTTTTTCCAGATGACTTTGAGTCGAAATGGCATTTCCTGATGTTCAAAAAAAGAGGTTTCCATAGTCATGGGGGGTAGCCCTAAATCATGCATTTTGAGAGGGTTTTCCATTATAAACCAACTACTTTGGGGATCCCCCATCGACGCCCTGCAACCGAAGCTCTTCAGCATTTCTCAGTGATGATCTCCCAAGTTAAAGGGTATCAATAGTGATCAGTAAATAAAAAGAACATGTCATAATGAACATGTTTAGATCTTTTTATAATTATATTTACATACATATATTATATATAATATGTATAATTATATATATAATTAGGGGGTTCACCAAATCTCGCTCTTTCCTTGTGAGGGGTACGGGTACAGTTACAATAACATCTGAGGATTGTGAGTATTTCGGTAGAGTGAATTGATGGACGAAGAGGAGTGAGTCATGAAAAATATCAACTCCGGAGCTTTTTTTTGCTTCTGTTCCAGTCAAGAAGTCCCATTGTTTGCATGATTTGAGAAATCCCTAATCGCATCCAGCATCACCCAACAAGTCATAAACTTGGTGCTGGTTCAGCCACCAGCCCAACGCGGATCATAACACCCGTTGATCCTTGGGACAGCGACCATTCCAAATGTCGACAGAAGATTTATTGATGGCTGGGAGATCTTCAGCCGAGTAACTATATAATACATTGATATATAACTCAGAACGAGGAACACCCTAAACTCGGATGGAAAAAAAAGAACGAATGGAACATCACAGGTGTTAAATATAGGTAAATCATCAGAATCCATATTTTTCTATGGGCCATGTTGATCCAGTTTGTCCATAGCTATGTGAAATAACGAGACATTACTTAGATCTCATCCATCGCCGGAAACGTTCTCCGCTTGAGGGCTGATGTCTTCACGGTGAGCAGTCCCGGACGTCCCGGACCCCATCGATGATGGAGAAGCTAAGGGGAATCATCCCCTTATGTTGATGAGAATCGTTTCCATATGTGTGAAATTGTGTGAATTGTAATATGTTGTATAGTCAATATCTTCGAAGTTAAGTGTTGTTCAGTGTTTAACTACTGTTTCTACATGTTATATGACGTATTTTGAGATATTTTATATCATTTTATGCAGTTATGTACGCTATATAGATTTCCCTGAGATCCTATAGATTGTTGGGATGTTTTGATCCACAGCCACACGGCTCTCATTGCGCCTATGTCGACCATGCTGCGACTTCCTTCCATTGGTCTCCTAGTTGTTGTTGGCATCTGCAGTGGTGAACTTTGTGCGATGCTTCACCAAGGGAACACAAACACGTTGGAACTTGGGGTGGTTGATGGTTGTCAAAACCAACCGTTACTTCGGGAGGTTGTTTTATCATCAAAAACTATGGGATATATTGGGATATCATCATATAATATATATATATAGTATTAATCTTAATATAATTATTGGGATATCATCATAATATATATATATATATATATATGTATAATTATAATGATCATATATAATTATTGGGACATCATAATAATATATATATACAGTATATATATTATAAGTGATAGATGGTTGCTGGTTGGCTTTTTTCCTTTGATATATCGAAACAATCAAAATCCAGGAGCTGGAAATTTTCCGATCCGAAAAGCAAGGAGCTGGGGATATTTCCCAAATAGCTTAAGTACCCTCTGGTAAACGTTTACATAACTATGGATAATCATCATTTTTAATGGGAAAATCCACTATGCCTATGGTCATTTTCAATAGCTATGTTAAATTACCACAGGGTAATGTCAACCCTGGATTAATAAACCCCTAGATTGTCTTATTGGGGTGGTACCATTTAAGTATTGGATTGTGACTATTGGAGGAGTGCCCCCCTAATTAATAAACCATGGTTTATTAATCCGGGGTTGACATTAATGATTTAATGATCCTTTGGTAATCGTGGCTAGCTGAAAAATCACCTATTTTCTGGAGGTTTGAATGGAAACATCGTAGCCATATATGGAAAAACAAAAAAGGCCAAACCACCGTCAATGGAGGTTTGGAATTGGAAAATCATCGAATTAAATGGGATATTCTCTAGCAAACCATGTTTGGTCATATACAAGAAGTTATCCGCGCTGGCCGACTTGTTTTTTGCAGAGAAGATTGCTGGTACCTTCCCCATCCCCTTTTTTCCTGTACAGGTCAGTGAATCATGAATCTATGAATGGCATGCCAAACTTGCCCTCTACAGTATATTTTTTTCCCAAAGGCATATCTATTGGTCCTGCTTGGAAACGGACAGTTCTCTTCGAACCAACATGGTCGGGCATAGGTCGTGGCGAGGTTTAGAAACAGCAAGTCAGAAAGTCCATGTTTTCCAATAACGAGCTGATCAATTAGCCAGCACTATGACTAGAATGCACAAAATATATCAAAATATGGGGAAGAACCCACCAATACATTCAATATAGTTAGTTGATTTTAGTAGGTGCAACCAATGGTGTCGTGCATGGTTTCGAGCGCGAGTTGGAGCTTCGAAGCATCTGACCATTCCTTTTTGTGTAGTATTTCAATCCCATGGATCTGGAGATTCTTTGTCATTCTTCACCTCTTGCTGATCGACCAGGAGCTCCACCCGCCAAGTTCAGATGGGATAGCCATCACCTTTGTTTTATTCCTATGACATGGATATATGGATGTTCCCAGTCAAAATGAGAATGTTTCCTCTTCATCTTAGTTTACCAGAGGGTGTAAATCATCTTCACATATATTCAAATCCTCTTTTTGTTTATGACCTCCCCACTTTTGCTTGTGGTCAAACCCATATTTGTTGGTTTTAAAATAGGGTTGAAACCCTATTTTCTTTTCCAAAGTTGTCGAAAACTATTGTTAAACCCTGTTGACCATGTTGAACCATGTTAAACCACTGTTAAACTCCTGTTATTGTTGGCTGAACTTGTCGAAAGTCACCAGATCCATGTGCTGTGGAATTCCGAAGCCGCACGCGGCGCCTCACGCGGCCTCTCCTCAGCGCGTCCATGCGCGGGGCGGCAAGCGGAGCTGCATGCTGCTGCTCAGTGTGCAAAAGCTGGGGCACCTTCACAAAAGGCCCAGCCATAGCCCACAGAGCAGCTTATTGATTTCTGATTTAACCACCAGATGTCGACATTTTAACATTGTGAAACACAACTCAAGAAGGTTAAAACAAAAAGGATTTTCCCACCAGAAGTTGTGATCGAAGCACTATAGAAATAGAACCATGGGGTTTGAGCTCCACAAGTTGTTATTTTCATTTATTTTCTACTATGGTTATGGCATGTTATGGCACTTGATCAGGTGAACTATCATGATTTGCCTGCGTGTATTACACTGTGTAACATTGTAGATATAACCCATCTGTATAACATTGTATAACCCATATACCGTATAGCATTCTATGGTGCTGCTATTTGTTAGACCTGGATGATCTTCATGGGTGTCCATGGTTTTTCGTTCCTGTCCCAGACAAAGCGGCCAGGTCGAGAGACGTCCGTCATTGGGTAACTGTAGGCTCTACACATTGACCCCTGGAGGGATCTCTTCCCTAATATCAAGTACCCAAATAAAACCCTGGTGGAACGTGTTGGGATCTATTGATTCCCGAAAATATGGGTCCCAATTTGGGTCCGAGTATTCCATTTATAGACCAGCTCTTCTATAATCTATAGGACTCTATAGGCATGTATCTATAACATGCCTATATCCATCTATATCCCAATTCCTGGATGGTTAAACCACGTCGAACCCCTTTTTTGGTGGTTCTTATTTTGGGAAGGCAGCCGATGCCAATCTTCCAATCCCTGGCGGACTTGTCACCACGTCCGCCCAACTTCGGACCTCGATCGAGTGCTGAAAAAAAGGTCCGGTCCTGGCGCCCTTTTGGATCCTGGGAGGTGTCCATTTTGTCGTCGGATGACCAGGGCTTCGTATTGAAACCCTTAAGGAGTTTGGGGACCCAATGATTTACCATGGGGATACCATGGGGTAATGATGGTTAATGATGGTTAATGATGGTTAATAAATAATTAAGACCCCCCGAAAATTTCCAAATTTTCTGAGAATTCCGGTGATTTTCTCGACGACCCACGACGTTCCACTCGACATGGCGTTTCCATTATGGCTCCCCATATTTTTACAAACTGGTAGCTGACCCCCGACTTGATTACCCCCACCAGCACTGCCTTGTCCATCACAGCGTGATGTCTCGAAACAAAATTTGACGATACGGCGTCGACGCAGAAACTCAACAAAGATGCGAATTTCGATCGTACGGTACGGTAAATCGGGTGTACCATCGGCAACCAGCGTTTTTTTTTGGGACTCATAGCGTCCTGTTCCTTCCAATGGTGCCATTGCAACAAAATTACAAGACCCAATATTTGCATAACTTTGATGTTAAATAACCTTGAACTTTGCTGGAGATCATGAACAGTTTCTGGCCATTGAAACAACTCCTAAGAGTTCTGCTTCGGGATCTCCCCTGCCCACATTGAAGCCGAATCAGCAGAATCAGCAGCCCCATGATCATCATCACCGTCATCATGGGCATGATCATGGGTATCCTTATCATCATTCATCGTCATCATCAGTTTTTGGAAATTGTTTTGCTGATGATTCTTTGTCACGTTCAAATTGTTGAGGCTTGGAAACTGTCGTCGATCCTAGGGGAAGCCAAGAAACGTGGCAGTGCCATGCAATGACGTTGAACTTGCAATGTAACACACCCACTGATGAGTAGGGTTGATAGCACCAACATCACCATCTCCAAGCAAATCAGCAAACATAAACAAGAAACACCTTTACCACCACTCCCACCGTCACCACCGCAACAACAACAACAACAACAACGACAACAACGACAACGACAATGATAACCGCAACCACAACAACAGCCACAATCACAATCACAACATATCACAACCACAAAAGCCACCCCAACAACCACGACAACAACCATCACAACAACCACAGCAGACAAAGACAAACAAATTCAAGCAAAGCAACAAACATACAATCAGAGGGACAGCAACAACCAGGACCACAACCACAAACTCAACCACAGCCACAACCATTATCAGAACTACAGCCACAACTACTGCCGCAATCACAACCAAAACATACTAAAACCACAATCACAATCACAAATATGGCCAACAAAGACACCCCAAAAAATTGGGACGTGACATATCTTTACTTAATGTTCCTGTACAAAACTGTATACCGCTTTTCGGGGACCAGGTGATTGCGTCAAGTCCTCCGGGTTAGCGTGTCGTACCATGGATCCATGGGGCCTCTGATGGCGAAAGCTCGCACAGGGATCGCGCGGCTGTCGAAACTTCCAGTGCTATGCAAAGTTTGGCAAAGCTAGTCAAATTAGGTCAACAAAACTTCATGTAAACACTATTTTACGATAAATTGTAATAGAATTAGTGCAATTTACTCAATATTGAGAGTAAAATTGACCGAGCCACTACGTGTTTGAAATTATGATTTCCTAAGGGGTGCCGCTGTGCCACCCCTTAGCGTTGCGTTGCATTGCGCCCGTTCGAGTCGAAGTGAAACTTCTACTACTATCCTATACAGACACGGGGAATGAAAAAGAAGCAGGAATAAAAATGAACGCATCCGCTCACACGTCATCAATCTCTTCTTGAAAATTTGTGAAATAAATCTAGTTACTGTAAGGGTGGAGGCCGCCTCATTCCAGGAAAGGCATCGGTCATCCCATTTGAAGAAATACGACGAACCCGCCGTCAATTAGGTGTAGCTAAGGTCAGGTCCACATTTTTCACTGGACACAGCCCAGTCACTGTAAAACGATAAGGAAGAAAAGAAACGATGACCATAAGTAAAATAGAACGTGTATTTTAACTGTCAACATACATTAAATTTAACATCATGTCACTGATACTGCATGGTGATCCTAGATCCGGCTTTGAATGCAGCTGCTGATGATCAGCCTCTAGCATTTGTATGAAGAGCAGATCAAGTATGTCCCACGGACCACGGATTGGGAGAATCTACGCAGCACAAAACGATAAGAAAAACGATAACAAAATCAATCCGAAAACCAACTTCAAACACCATCGCCTACTCACTCCGCCATGGAGATTCGCCCCGAGGGAAACCATATCCTCAATATTCCTCTGTGTTCAACAGTTCAGACCCAAAGACAAAAATAAGGTTCTTGTCTTAGAGTCTTTCCGTAATGTGGCAGTAAATTTGCTCCAAGAAGCGCTGTTGCCGCCAAGGTAAGTATGTCCGATACAAAGAATCGTGAATAAATACATAGCTCAATGGACATTGAGCCAACGTGCGTGAACCTCTTCAGATCTGCTTGATTATGGAATGCCGAAAGCCTGCAAAACGATGAAGAAACACATAACGATAAGGTGAAAACGGTCATCGCAAACTTATACGGGCCCGATTTTTTTTTTTTTAACCACCTCATTTCAAAGGTGGGCGACCACGTCTTTTCCAGGGCTGGACATTGAAATCTTGTTGCCATTGCCAAGTAGGTGTCCAGGAAATGCATTGATTGGCCCAAGAATTAGATGTAGCAGCCTGCCGCGCGGAATAATGTCTATTTGCCCATTGTTTGCCCAACGGCTTGATAGAGTCAACACCAAGAGTCACTTGTGTTTTCATCCTTGACATAGCTTCCCGCCATTCCTCACCTTGCACGCGCGTCCATCCCATAAAAAATGGCAACATACTTCTTCGAATGGCGTCCAATTGTTCAGCTGGGCGCATGAGTGAAATAGTCGCCAAACCAAATAAAAACGTTAGGGAATGTTAGGGATACACTACAATCAAAAAACTTCAGTCAGCGTTTTAAAGCCAAATCAGTTTGTTGGTAAGTGTTGCTGGAAGTTTGTGAAACCTTGCCCAGGAAATAATGTTCCATTATGTTCCATTACCATACAAAAGTTCAACCATGTCATCCGCAATCTCAATGTACATAGCGGCAGCTCAATGATTTTGTTGTAAAAAATGTTGTTTGTTTTTTTTTTGGCGCTATTGATTTGTAAACCCACAAAGTTCAATTCTTCGTGCGAAGCTTCCATCATGACCAAACCTCCTCACGAAGTTGAATAGAACATATCAGAATAAATTGTTTGCATATCGGACATTGGTGAACCTATCAGAAACACGCAGATGTAAACAACATTTGAACAACGTTTGTTCCAGCACAGCATTGAAAAGTAATGGGCTCAGTATATATCACCTTGTTTGACTCTACGTTCAACAGCGAATGCGCCGTGGCCTTCCACAGACCCAATTTGACCTTGATAGATGACACGCAAAATGTTGATATTAGTTGATATGGCATGTTGTGGCACACTTTGCCGCGATAGTGCATCAAACAGACTCTCGCACTCTACTCTGTCAAACGCCAAACATCAAGTCCACGCATTGCCATCCAAACCTCGCAGAGCCATTCCAATGCCTTACCGCAAACATCCTCAAAAGCCAGTGGCAAATTCTAAACCAAGACCGCATCTAAAATCAACTTGGTCCAGCGATTGCTTTGCATCTGAATTTCCTCGTAGATTCTCTTACGCACCATTTTAGCCATTATGTTGTATGTATATAATAACAAGCAACGCAATCGGTCTAATTACAATTGTTTGGTTTCTGCAAATCTCCTGTTTTGGGCAACGTCTTGAACAAGGTGTGCTGCCACTTCCAACATGTTGTTGCAAATGTCCAGCAAGAAAATCACATCCACAATACACCGCCCTTGAGCAGAAAGCACGTGGTTCAGAGTTGGCAATGTGCGTCCCTCCGTTTCTTGCAAGAAACATGATATCACAAAAATATGCCACGTTTTTAGACGTTTTGAGACGTTTTCGGGAGGACCAAAAACGACCCGACACATACGTTCAGTTATCCATACCTGAAATCAAAATGTGTTCAACCAGAAAAACATGAATCACATTGATAAGAGCCAGACATTGCTTTGAAACAAATCAAGAATTAAGGGGTACCGCTACGATTTGTGTCTAAAGGGGTGCCGCTATGGCACCCGTTGGAAGTTGCTAGTATTAGTGAATTGTTTTATTAATCTTAAACAAAATCGACTACTCATAATTATTTAAAAAAACATGTTTGACGATATTCTTTGCAAAATGGTGCATACTTGTTGTATCCAGGATGCTATTTCTGCTACAAAAATGGTATGGCCAGTGTCCATTATAGAGGCTCTATATTAGTCAATTTATATGGGAATATTGAGACCTTGTCTGTAGCCCAAAGTGGTTTTATGACGAATTTTGCGGAAATTGAAAATGGTTGAATTACATTTTGTCGCTACCAACTTTTGCATCATTGGAAAAAAAATGAATACATAAAATCATTTTGTAGTAGCTAATGGTTTCATAGGAAACACACCTTGTGAGTTTGCATATTTTTGAGTTTTTCGATCCCCCAGCAGATATCATAAATGTGCATCTTGTAGAAATGTGTTTCGAAAAGTGACACCCCATGGCCAGACAATTGGAAAAAAATGCATATCCCATAGAGGGTAATATGCTTGCCACTTGAGAATCTGAATAAAAATTATATCCATGGCGACATCGATGTCCTTTTGCCGTTTCTAATTCTGTGACACGTGAAACCATTGCATTAATTTTTGTGAAATTATTTTATTTGATTTGATTCTCACCTTGGGATGTGGGAAACGTTAACATCCCACCTCAACCCATTCCACCCCACTCGACCCCTTTGTTCAACGTGTATGTGTGCCAGTGTTCGTGCGCCATTCTTGCTTTGCAAGTGCCAGGGAAGGGTATCATCCCACCCCACCCCACACTTTGTTCAACGTGTGTGTGCCAGTGTTTGTGTGCCATTCCTTCTTTGCAAGTGCCAGACATCCCATCCCATTCCACCGCTTGTTCAACGTGTATATGTAACATCCCACCCCTCCCCTTGTGCAACGTGTATGTGTGCTAGTATTTGTGCACCATTTATGGTTTTGCAAATGTCAACAAACTATACAACATTTGTGGCACATGTGGAAGCATATGATCCAATGGGAAAAATAAACATGATGGATTTACATGAATGCACGTACCAGGGCAAAGTTGTTCTTCGGGCCGTCTTTAAAAACGTCGTTTGATATGTTTGATGAAAAGCAAACAGTGCACAACCTTGCATTAATATCCTCCTTACCATTTCCACTACTAAAAGGGTGAACACGTGCTTGATACCATCCCCTGTTTCGTGGAGAATTCAAGCAAAAAAATGAACACGTGCACAAGTTTTTTGTAGTAAATGGGCGTGCACTGTATCTTGTAGCAGCGTTCCATTTGGCACTCAAAAATCGGAAATGCATTTTGTAATGATTTATTTTGGGATGCGATGTGTCGTACCGGGTACCGGAAACCCCAAAGCCCTCTTTTGCCGGTCATGCCCTGTTACATGAACATATAGCTTGGACCCTCAGACCATTTTTGGCTCTTGACTCACGATTATTTCGTGGTAAGATGAGCCCCCAAAACATCGAAAAAAAA
>Ga0126342_10006697_pt1 | contig 20484 bp, 16 predicted proteins | sample Cyp1metagenome_FD_92528 | JGI IMG/M metagenome (GOLD analysis project Ga0126342, IMG submission 92528) | Coral microbial communities from Lord Howe Island, Old Settlement Bay, Australia - Cyphastrea 1 metagenome | ecosystem: Host-associated > Invertebrates > Cnidaria > Coral ...
CTTCAACCACTGCACCATAGGCCACAACAACGCAGAAGAGCAAGCGCAACAGGTTAGCCATTTCTCTGGGCCTGAAATGGCATCCACATGACTTGATCTTCCTTTCGAAGCAAAAAAAACTCAGCCAACTTCTGAAAACGAAACACACTGGGCTCTGGCCTTTGAAAGCTTGAGCGATGGTGAGCTGTGAGCAGAGTTCTCGAGGGGTTTCGAGAGCTAAATAGCTGTGGGCCACATCAACTTTGTTCTTGGGCTTTTGGTTCCAATTCACACCTCATGAGGACCGTGATGATCATCATGATGATGATCATCATGGTGATCATGATGATCATGATGATCATGATGATTATGATGATCATGATGATCATAATGATGCTGGTGCTGATGCCGATGCTGGTGCTGGTGCTGGTCTTGATGGCAATGATGACGATGATGACGATGATGACGATGATGATGATGATGATGATGATGATGATGACGATGATGATGATGATGATGATGATGGCGATGAGGAGGGGGAGAAGGGCTGTGCTGGGCTGGGCTGGGCTATAGGAAAAAAAATGGAAACCGTGCAGGGCAAGAAAAAAACTCTTGGAAAAGTTGCTTGAGAAAAATGGAAACCGCAAAAGAAGAATGCATCATGGACTTTGGACGTTGCTTCCGCGCCAACAAAAAGCAAAGCACAGAACTCGCGGAGTTGACGCTATCAGGTTGTTGTACTCCCTTTGATGCATTTCAGCCTTACCCACCTCACCCAAGTTCGTACGCACATGGACCGTTGTTTTCGATCATTGGCCTTGCATGTCGAAGAGGTAGTTGGCGGCAACCTCTTCCTGGGTGGATCCGAGTCTTTTTGGCGAGGACAATTCACATGGCTTTGTCTCAATCATTGGTTACCTCTAAATCCATTGGGCAATCATCATGTTCCCCATCAAAAGCATTTGAGATCACCATTCCGGAGGGTATACCCATTTTAGACACACCCATCATATGGTACAAAATTATAGTATTTGTTTGGTTATATAGTTATAATCCCTATGAAATGGCTTCATACCCCATGAAAAACTCACATTAAATCACCATCAACCTCTGCAGCGCCTTCATATCGCAGACCAAGTAGGCCGTGCAGGCCTTCGCATCGTTGCAGGCAGCATAGGTCATGTGTGTGTGTGTGATACAAATTGATATAATATTATCATAATGTCATACAATGATACCATATGTTTGATTTTGATACTTACTCTCCCACTATTTAACGTAGACGTTGTTTTTGAGCATGTTTTTTTTTCTACGTCTACGTTGAATGGAACCGGCAACGTCTGACGTATATATATATATATCAAAACATATCAAAACGACATGCAAAAACACAAGGATATCAGGGCTACATAGTCTGTAGTCACGGTTCCGTGAAAAACCACCAATTTCAAGGCCATCTGGTGGAAGTCCTGTCTTGCCCTGTCTTGCTCTGCACCTCAGTTCTTCCAAAGCCCAACGCTTCCAAGCGATTGATCGCATTTAGGTGCTCGGGATTCTGAAGCATATCTCTGATTTGCTGCCTCTGCTGCTCCTGAACCTGTCCAATTTGGCCAATTTGGCCAAGCTTTTTCACACGCAGCAACTGCACTGCGTTTAAATGGTTTCTTCGGATTAAGGACTCTGAGGATCGAAGAAAGGCTGGCTGGTGATTGGTTGGCGATTGGTTGGTGGTTGATTCTGCACGATCGCAAGAAACGCTATGGGCATATAGGGGGTTTCTTTAGCATGGACAGAAAGGTACATGGTACGCCGTACAAGCTGAATTGGATCATGCCTTGTTTGTCTCAAACGAATCTACTGCCAGGATTCCGCCACCTTAGAATGATGGTGGAACTGTGCTTCAGGCTTTCTAAAGGTGAAGAGTTATGTGTCCATCATTTCACATTGGTACAAAAAGACATATATATATATAATATATATAAATAATATGTACGTACAGTTTGTTTATATTGAATCTCAACATAAATTTTGTCATGTTGTCAGACTGCCTCATCAGGTAGAAGAACATCCGGTTGCTCCTCTTCCTCCTCTTCCTCTTCCAAGTCATCAGCCGGCTGAGCCGGCTGAGCCGGTGGCTGTGAAGACTCTGAAGCCTGCCGAGATGTGCCAGCTGCCATCCGTGAAACCTGAGCATATAGACAATGGAATACAATGGATCAAGGAACAAGTTTATTCTCAACGTGTTTTTCTGGGCATTTTGAAGGAAAAGGGGAGTGATTCTAGAAGTCTAAGCTTGTTGCAATTTTCTCCGGTTCCTGACAAACAGGTGATGAAAATTGATGAAATACATATATTATATAATATTATATAATATTATATAATATTATATAATATTATATAATATTATATAATATTATATATATAAACCATCCCAAGATCTTTAGGATTGAAATCGCAAAGGCTAAACTTCACAATGCAAAGAGATTTCACCCATGAAGTAGTTAATATCTGACATTTACAAACTATTCGGATATCCCAGATATCCAAATTGAGACTGTAAATCCAAACGTGTTCCGACTTGCCTCTGGAGCACGCCGAGGCGATCTTGAACGTGCACGTGGGGGGCCTCCACTCAATAAATACCTTGGCTACGGCTACAAAGGAAGCAACGAAGGTCGGTATCATGGCGAAAAGCTGTCGTTGCCGTCGTTTCCTGGTTGTTAAGGTAATGTTCGCAAGCAAAAAGAACATATTTGTCTCAAGCACCTAAACACCAACCCTGCAAATTGTATATCAGGTTGCCTTATGCATTCCTGAAGATGAAATGAGCTCTCAGAGTTCAACACTTGTGATTCAACAAGTGACATAGATGAAAATCATTGAATTTCCATGAATCCCTCATTGGCAACATTGGTCTTACGGGAACTGCAGCATGGGCAGCCCAGGCACTCTGCAGCTTTTTGCCGATCGTTGCAAGCAGCTCTAAGGCACTCCATCACCTAACACTGGTGTGGGTAGCCACTGGGAGTTTGTCCGCTGAATGCCTTGTGTGGTGCCGTTCTCGATCTTTTCATGCTTAAAATGCTTGGTCCCCATGTCTTTAAGGCTGCATTGAACCAAATACTCGCTGATATATCACATTGGTATAGCCACCTATGCCATTCATCTTCTGTGTGCACTTTGCAAAATTGCCGCCACGCATAGTCTACCTCTGTCGATTGATACATTTGCCTCGTAAAAACACATTCCTCTTCTCAATTGCAACCACGTCTGTGACGCCAAGAATCCTTTGCTCTTTCAAAGCCTCGGCTTGCCCATGAAACTGGGTGGAGCAAGCACGACAATGTCGACAAGACTCTGTCAGACTTGAAGCTTCTACGCATTCAGAGATTCAGCTTGAGTTTGAGCAAGTTGCGATTCTTGGCTGAGTTGGCTACAAATGCTTCACAACAGTTTCACACCTAAATCATCCCAAGTGAAAAGTCTGCACTGGACTGACAAATCTCACCTCATTTCTCAAAATTGCCTCCGCAATAAACCAAAAAGGAAAGCAACCAAGAAAATTGGTCTGCGGTCGACAAAGTGCCGTCCTCTCTTCGGAATGGATTTCTGGATGATTATTTGTAAACATGTAAGAAACATTATGGTCTCTTGGAAAGAGCGAATAGCCGTTCCTAGCTTTGTGTTGTTTGGTTCCCCCGACCTGTTCCCACCTTCGCGTCACACCAAGCGACCCATTTCGCACAACTGCGCTGCTGCCTCCTCTCCCTCTGCAGTTGCAGCTGCTGGGGCTGCTGCCATTGGAACCGTTGAAGCCGTCGAAGCGTCGGGCAGATCTGGTCCCCTGAACGACAATTTCGACAAGGCCATTGATGATTAGCAGAAGGTGCCAAAATAGTGTGTATATGTAGTATATATAGTAATATTATATATATATATATGTATATGACCAGGAGCATGCAGCTGCGGAAGAACAGCAAAAGAAGCGTCAAAGAAAAGAAGAATCAAAGGAGGCCGCACCAGCAGGCTCCAAGCCCTTGGCTTCACAGTCTATGCAGCCTTTTGGCGGGGCTCACAGTGGATGACTCCTGAGTATCCCTGTGGACAGCCCGCCACGTCGCCACATTTGGTGGACTTCACAGTTGGTTGGACGCATTCGATCGTGTCTGAAGAGGACTTCTTATCGCCTTGGGTTGCCTCATCACGTGCTTTGGAGCTTTCATTTGAACTCTGCACGTTGTCAGCTTTGAGGAGCTGCCACAGTATTCCTGGCACCAAGGATTTTGACATTGCTTTCAAAGGAGACCGAACCAAGGACAGTCGGTCACTTCGTTTTTGCGATGAGATTGAAGTCTTCATTGGCATGGATGATTGCCTGACAATGGGGTCCACATCCATTCAACATCAAGATCTATGCCAAGCCAGCCTGAAACCTTGGGGATGGTTTTACAGCGATGACACCTGGCATTATGATCACAAGCAGGACCACTACAAACCTGCGAAAATGAATAGGTCAGCTTTGGAACCGCAGCCCGATGCGACTGTGTTGAGCCAGCAGACCCACAAACCTTCGTGCCTACGGATCACAGACCAATGGCATCAACCTCTTCCTGATGAAGTTCAGCAACATGGACAAGGAGATGACCAGGAACCGGATCCCGACGTCATCCCGGATCCGATTGGTGCACCCAGATTCATCCATGATTTGTTTGAACTTGCAGAGAGACATCGAGTTTTCACAGACCTTGATCAAGATGGTGCAATGAGACTTCGTACGTGGTACCTTCATCATCAAGATGCGCGTTATTGTGAAGAGCCACGCTTTCTCGAATTTGAGGAGGATTGGAGACGATGGGAGGCCGACATTGGACGCGCCTGGAGGGACCACGTTCGACCAAATGAAATCATCATGATTCACGTGGTCTTCCCAGACTCCTTCAGGGGTTATTTGAACAGGCCTGCCCATGCTGATGTGATTATTTCGCAGGGTCATTGGCTCCATCGGTTCTCCGCACTATCTACAATTCATCATTACCATCGACATCATCCGCCACATTCTTATGCTGTCGCTTGCTCGCTTCCACGCAGAATTGGTGGCATTGCTCTGGCTGAGGCATCAAGAGTGCTTGAATGGTGCAATCAGCCTGACATCAACTGTAGAACAAGTTACGAGTGGCATGACATTCCTTTCACCATCGCGCCGACCCATGAGGTGAATCATGGACATGCCTTCAACATCAACATCATCGACGCGATTCAGAATGACAACGCTGCAAGCTCGTCCAATGCCAGGCCGCGCAAGAGACAATTCCCAGAAATTGATGAGACTTCACTCATGCAACAACCTGAAGTTGAAGATTATTTAGAAGAAGAAGAGGCGGAACTCACGGTGCCTGAACCAAACGACTATGAGAGCAGCAGCATTCACAGCGGTGACATTGGCCTGCTCATCTACCGTCTTTCAGCGCCTGATGCACACTGCTTCACGCCCTGTTCAACCTATGTTGCGATCCTTGAGGGAGCCATCAGAGCTTGCCGAGTGCGACGAAGAGAAATCAGATGCTTTCACTATGTACCTGCTACACCCACAGGGGTTCAACCAGAAGCTGAGGAAGCCATCATTTTACAATCCATCCATGACATAGCCACAGGATCAGATGAGAAGCTAGTGCTATTGGATATTGAGATACACTTTCATCCTCTCAGAGGAGGACTTTTGGTCCCTGCAGCGACCAGTCGTAAGGTCATCAAAGTGAACCCTACGCTGCATCGAGACCAACTCCTTCTTCTCACTGGCTTCTATGAGTACTGCCGGCTACAGCATGACCGCTGCACCCTTTTCAAGAACAATGAACTTTGGGCAGCAAACGACGGCAGAACACATACTATGGCTCATGGGATGTACTTGAGGCTTCAAATTCCACCACCACAAGATCCCACGATGGACACAGAAATCGCAATCGCGCTCGCCAGAGAGCTCGCCAATGAAGAAGAACCTGAGCGCAACGACATTGCTGCCATGTGCCGCCAAAGAACATTGGCCCTTTCGATGCGCCAACTATCATCGGCTGCCCAGACAGAACGCCATGAATGGGATCCTACAATCACTCTGATTGACAATGAACGTCCACAACGACCTGCCATGACACCTCGGCAAGTGCCACAGCGACAACGTGGCAGATTTGCGGAGGGCCATGAATGGAAATTGATTAGGCTCTGTGAACAAGCTGATCTCATAGAATGCGATGAAGAAGGCCGCATCATGTACATCACGACATGGTTCATTCACCATCATCAACGCCCACGATGCTATGATGGCAGACCGGCCAGACTTCAAGCAGATTCTACCACATGGATTGAGGACATTGCTGACTCTTGGAGGGAAGCCTTGGATCCTGAACAGGAATTCACGATCCATGTTGTACAACCAACTCCGGCCTGTAGTCGCTTCGAATGTGTTCAAGCACATGTTATCATTGAGCAATCAGAACGACCGCACCATACCATCTGCTTGATCAGCATTCTTGATGAGCGACGTACAGCCGATGCGTGGGATCACAGAGCCTTCTCTACTACAACATTGCAAAATGCGGCAGGTGTGCTACGCCTTACAGAGTTGACTACAGCATGCCGGGATGTCCAATGCAGGGTCACTTTAAGGGACTTTCCAATTGCCTTGGTTGACTTTGAGGAATTAGACCCTGCGCTCAACATCGTCATCAACCTCCAAACACTGTCACAGCGGAGTGAGTTTGATACTGTCGACCTGATGCAGACATCAAAGGGCAAACCGATACAGACTGCACTCGATATGACAGGTGGAGGGCATGAATGTGAGAACTATGCAACTGCCACATTGAACCCATTTGCACCACCGTTTCGTCCGGATCGGCAAAACTTCTGGGACCAACCAGCGGACATACAGGCCCTGCATACGGTTTGGCAAACGGGAGCCACCAATTGGCAAGATGATTCACCCACTGCTGAATTTCTAGTCTGGTTTCTTTGTCCAGGAGGAGGCATTCAACGATGCCTTTATGCCAGACGCACTGTTCTCAATGATGATGTCACTGAATGGAGGGATCGTCTGGTATTCCTATGGAGAGACCAAGTACTACCGGGCATCCCGGTTGAAATTCATGTTGTTCAACCTGCTCCCTCTTCCATGGAACCCGGCATTGCTGCGCACATCATTCTCACCCAGTTGTTCATGGACCAACACTCTGGTGTACTACTCACTGTCCAAGACAACGCGGTCAATGATGCTCTGCCATTCAGACTAGCGGTCAACCTTCCCAATCCAGGACACCTCCATCAGGTTCTCGACATTTCCAGTTATGTCACCGAACAAGCGGCCTTCACACTACGTTCGGGTACACAAGCCTTTGGACCGACAGAACCATTTCCAACCAGACATGGGAAGGGCTTGCATCTCTTGGTTTATCGACAGAACTTGCCATTGGGATGGATGCCTCCAATCGCACCAGCCGTTCCCGGAACGGAAGGTTTGGGTCTCATGCAAACTCGAACCCATATTATCCGAGCAGCCTCTGAGCGCCTAACACATGGAGCGGTGGCTCATGCCCATGGGCCAGAGGACTGTCTCAGGCTGGAACTTGATCAGCTCATCATGCCGAAAACCACCAAATGTGCAGTACGACTTCGCCCAGGTCATGCTGATCTCATCATCCCGTCTTTCCTGGAGATTGATAGCCCGCCAACGGAAGCCCAAGTTGAACAAGAACTTCTCCATTGGGGCGTCCAATGCAAAGCCATACAATTTGGACAGCATGAACAATTTCTTTGCGTCCAATCCATAACAGAAGGACACCATTATGTTCTATGCAATGATGACATCAGCGACATCGATGGATGCATTTTGCACTCACATGGACGGGCCCTTGATGCTGTTGGTTTGATGGCCTTGTTGGACACTCTGGGGTATTCCAGAGCTGTCGTCCTGTCAATTGAAGATGTAGGACTAAGCCACACACGCGTGACCTTCTGCAACAATGATCCTCAATTTGAGAGTCGATCCACACCAATGAAGGTCCGAAGTGCATGGCCTGACCAACAAACAACAGCAACACCAGAAGGCCCACTTTTTCCACCTCGAAACAACAAGGCAGATGATGTTGCTCATTCTGTTGAAACCGAGTTTGTATACAAGGATGTGCTCGAACTCATGGCTGCAGGCACCGAGTTTCTCAACTCCACATTTGATGACTTGGACCTGCCAGACTTCATACAAGAAGCGGTCTGCCAACCCAAGACTCAAGCCAAATATGACAGATGGCTCATATACACGGATGGCTCATCACAGTCTAACTTGCGGAGAATGGCGCCCCAACAAGCAGATGAATTGGGCCATCCAGATACATGGGCCATGCTTGTACTCGGAGAAACTTTCCTGCCAAATGGGGACTCTGCAGTTGAACCGATTGGATGGTGTGCACATCCGGTACACTATGACCCCCATGGAACCTGCTTCACACATGCTTGCCGCATCGGAGCGGAAGTAGCTGAACGCGACGCTCTCATCTGGGCGGGACTTTGGCGGTTGACGCAGAACACCACCATGCCCACAATTTTTTGCTGCGACTCCTTGACTTGTGGAAATCAGGCCTTCGGCTATATGGGAGTCAGCTCTGCCGATGAGTCATACCGTCTACTGAGAGGTATCTTCCAATGTCTGGAGCACGGACTTCCGGAGGGGCATCTACGTCTTCATCATGTCAGATCCCACGCTGGAGATCCCTACAACGAATTCGTTGATTGGGCAGCAAAGCGAGAAGCAGCTCGAAGCTTTCATCACAAACAAATGCCACTGGACATGCAGAAATGGAACCGTTTTCTCCCACACTTTTGGTTGGTATTCGGTGAACAATGTGGACTACCTCAATGGCAAGATGGCCAACTTGTTACTCCTTGTCCCACATTGCCACGGAAAACTCCCAACCTGAAGCCAACACAGAGAGAAGGAGAATTGGATGCAGCGCACTGTACATTGAGTATGGCAACCGCCAACGTCCTATCACTCTCTCGCAGCCCAGATGGACACAGAGGCAAGCTGCACTACCTCTTCCAACAAATGAAACATTTCGGGCTCAATGTCCTCGGACTGCAAGAATGCAGATCGGATGAGGGACACACCACATCAAGCAGTATCTTGCGCTTTATGTCAGGCCACAAGCAGGGGCAAGAAGGAGTCGAAATCTGGATCAACCTTGACCAACCTATCGCAACCACCGACAAGGGTGTACCCCACTATCTTGCGGCACAACATTGTCAGGTAGTTTGGAAAGACTCTCGACGCCTCCTTCTACGTGTCACATCAACCTTTTTTGATGGATGGTTCTTTGCGGCACACGCGCCCCACAGCGGCAGACCAAGAGATGAGCGTGAAAGTTGGTGGACTGAGACGGCAGAGATCCTCACGGACCATGGTGCCACGTGCAACTGTTTTTGGCTCATAGCTGCGAACGCAGAGCCGGGCCGAGCCGATGGTAGCACTGTGTACTGTCAAGGTCTTAGGACCTCGACCAACACAATCTTCTTCAGGGAGTGCCTGACTAAGCACGATATGTGTCTGCCGTCGACATCACATGTTCACAGCGGGCAACGCGACACTTGGACCAGACCGGATGGAACAGCGACCTCCTGCATCGACTATGTTGCCATTCCACGCGCATGGCGAGACTACTGCACCAAATCAGAAGTCCTCAGCGATTTTGACCTAGCAACAACAAGATGCGATCATCAAGCTGTCGGTCTTGAATTGAGCTGGTGGCAGACATGTGCGATCACCGCCCAGCCGAAACCAATTCCAGCAGTTGCATGGCATCTCAACGATACGCAGCAGGCTGTTCGTGAAGCGATGCACAAGATACAGATTCCTGAGTGGAACACTGATGTGGAAACTCAGGAGAAAGATTTCAGCACTCAGGTGGCTGACATCCTGAGACGTCAACAACGCAGCGCTGCCAAGCCCAAAAAGTGCTATATCAATGAAGAGATCTGGGAGAAGAGGAGACAGATGATCGCCAACCAGAAGAGCCTGAAGCAAGTCCGACAGCGCATTGGACGCGAAGCGATTTGGTTGACTTTCAATGCTTGGAAGACCAGGAAGTCATCACCATTCAACTATGAGCACTTCCTGTACGGCACATCACTTCGATGTGATGCATTTCTCCTTCTTGCCCAGTATCGGACAAAATGATGGCAGATCCGCAACATGCTGAAGACGGCCAAAGTCCAACTCATGGAACAATGCCTTGCGCAGGTCACTGAGAATACGGAGGCCTCCAGCATTTTGCATATCTTGCGAGGTTTTATGGGCCCAACGAACCCAAAAAAGCAGAAGAAAAGAACACTACCGATGCTGGTGAAGACTGATGGCACGCCCTGTCGAACACCTGATGAGGCTCTACAACTGTGGATTCAGTTTTTTGCTGACATGGAGGGAGGCCACAGGCAATCCTTGGACGAGTTGCATTCCAATTGGGTTGATGCGATGGGAGCTGATAAAACAGAGCCGTTCATGACGAAGACCGACACTTTGCCCACTTTGGTGGACCTTGAACTTGCGTACAGAAGAGTGGCTTCTGGCAAGGCCACAGGACCTGACAGAGTGCCAGGCGAGCTTTGCCATCATGCTCCTGCGGCCTGTGCCAAGGCAACGTACTCCTCACTATGGAAGCTGCTTCTTTTTGGTCACGAGACGCTGAAGTACAAGGGTGGTTTGCTGGTACAAGCTTACAAAGGGAAAGGACCAACCACCCAATGCAGCTCATACCGCTCCTTACTGATTTCGAGCCACATCGGTAAATCATTGCATCGCACCATCCGAAGCTCCCAAGCCGCCATCTTTGAGAGCTTCTTACAAGCGCAACAGCTAGGAGGACGACGGGCTATGCCTGTTACGTATGGTGTCCACCTGGCCAGGGCCTTTCATCGTCAAGCTTGACATCATGGCCGCTCATGTGCACTTGTGCTATTGGACCTCAAAGAGGCCTTCTATCGCATGTTTCGACCTCTCTGCATGGACGGACCGGTCACCGACCAGGCCATTGCACATCTGATGAGTCGCCTACAGATGCCAGAGGATGCCATGCGGGTGCTTCGTAGAGCACTTTGTGATCCCAGTGCCTTAGAACAGGCAGGTATGACAGAGCAGCAGCGACGCTGCATACGAGCTGTGCATTCACAAACGTTCTTCTGGATGCAGCAACAGACAGATGTTGTGCAAACGACCCATGGCTCCAGGCCAGGAGACCCATTCGCTGACGTGATTTTCAGCTATGTCTGGGCGGTGGTCTTGCAGAAACTCCAAACCTTCATGAAGCAAGAGGGCATCATCAGTGAGTTTGCGCACCGACCCACGCTGATGCTCTTTGAGGAGGTGAGTCATGAAGCAGGTGCGCGCGATGCGTTCATTGGACCTACGTGGATGGATGACCTTTGCGTTTGTGTGGAAGGAAGCAGTCCTGCACAGACTGTGCAGCGTACGGCTGTGGCGACAGGCCGTCTACTTGAGCTTTGCATGGAACATTGTATGACTCCCAACCTGCAGCCGAACAAGACTGAGATCCTTTTCTCACTGCGAGGTGTGGCATCGCGACAACACAAGAAGGACATCTATGGAGCTCACGCGACTGGATTCATCCCGATAGTGTGTGAATATGGAACTTATCAAGTTCCGGTGACGTCGCGTTATTGTCATCTAGGAGGACTTCTCCACCATGTGGCGGACCAGCAGGCCGAGATCAAGCGACGAATTGCAATTGCCAATGCTGCCATGACCCAGCATAGCAAACTGATTTTCAGAAATTGGGCGCTACCGATGAAGAAGCGCGTGCAACTCTTTGAAGCACTGATCCTGAGCAAACTGCTTTATGGGGCCGACACATGGGTTGTCACAGACGACAAGACGGAGAAGTATTTCCACGCAGCTACCATCAGACTCTATCGGAGGCTGTTACCAGTCTCGCATGACCAGCACCTCCATGATCTTGAAGTTCTTTCCATGGTGAGATTACCGAGCCCTTTAGAACTCATCCGCAGAGCAAGATTGAGATATGTAGCCACCCTGTTGCACAGTGGGCCGAGACAGGAATGGGGACTTCTTGAACAAGATAAACAATGGACCCTCCTTGTTGAGGACGACATGCACTGGCTATGGACACAACTCCGCAACAGTTCTGGACTCGGTGATCCCAAAGTTCACTGGGCACAATGGAAGGACCTGATCCTACACAACAGGACATACTGGAGAAAGCTGGTTCGCAGAGCCTGCGAACATGCCATCTTACAGCGATGCAACGAATGGCACCTGCTAAATTTCCACCACAGTATGATCCAGCGTTTCCGAGCCCTCCTCGGCTATGAACCGCATGACATTGAGGATGAGCAGATTACCAAAGAGACGTTCGGATGTCTTACATGTCGCAAGCGCTGTAGGACCCGTGCAGGAGAGGCAGCTCACATGTTCAAGGCACATGGACAACAAGCTCAGCGTCGCAGACTGGTCGACACCACGGGCTGTCCTGCCTGCCTTAAAGAATATCATACCATGGAGAAGGTCATTGCGCACCTGTACTATTCCACAAGTTGCCGCCGTCTCCTGCAAAGTCGAAACTACGTGTGCACCCCAGAACCAGGTGCTGGCTCAACACAAGACCGCGATCTCAAACAACAACACGACAGGCTTCTCCCGCCGCTTCGACAAGAAGGGCCGCAGCAGCAGATGCCGAGACTTCGAGAAGATCCAGGCATTGATGGAGATTTGCATATGGAACTCATGGAGATCTTCCTTGAGACGCCGACGCTGCAGACAGCGTTGGACCGCATCCAGCGAATCCCGGAGGAGAGGTCTATGTCATGGACTATGTGGACACGAACGCTGCTCTACTTCGAGGACACCCTGGCCGACACAGATGTGACACACTGGGATGAAACCCTTCTGCAAGTGCAGAAGTGACTCCGAGACCTGCAAATTCCTGGCACTTGGGATCTCGATGTGACCCGGCACTCCAAGATCAATACGAGAAGTGCAATGGAGAGGGAGTGCAATGACATAGCTGTGACAGACTGGTCGGACCATGATGCAATCCCTCGATCTTTTGGAAAACATCGAGTCTTTCTGCACCTTTTTGCGGGACGAAGACGCAGAGGAGACCTCCAATTCTATTTAGACCGCATGCAGCCACCCAGCAACTATGTGCTCCATGTCGTCAGCGTGGACATCGTCATTGACTCCACTTGGGGAGATGTCACTGCTGACAGGACGAGGACATATTGGTTGCTGAAAGCTCAGGAAGGCCTCATTGTGGGCTTCCTTGCCGGGCCGCCCTGCGAGACCTGGTCTCGCGCCAGAGGCAAGGCAGTCAAGGGGCAAAACCCAGATCGCAAAGCCCCCAGAGTCATCCGTTCGGAAGACCATCTCTGGGGACTACCCAGTCTAGCACTGAAAGAGTTGGTGCAGATCGCCATTGGCAACGAGCTGCTCACCTTCACGCTCCTCATTGCTTGCGTGATGATCCAGACTGGAGGCATTGGGATAGTCGAACATCCTGCTGAGCCCAATGAGGATGCTGCTGCATCCATTTGGAAACTCCCTATCGTCAAAGCACTCTTGGCGTTACCGGGAGTTACCAAAAGACGGCTAGCGCAGGGCCTATTTGGTGCGCCTTCACCGAAGCCCACTGACCTCATGGTGATCAATCTCCCGGACCTTCCATTGGATTTACGCAAATGGATGACGCGCTCCGAGTTACCCAAGGGAAAGGCGATCGGATTGAATCAAGCAGGTCAATGGCAGACAGGGTATCTCAAAGAATACCCTCCTGCATTTTGCGGCGCTTTAGCCGATGCCATACGCAGAGGCATAGACCGCCACAAGGTGAGTGAGAAGCCAGAGCCCTCTGCTGAAGACCTTAAGAGATGGATGGCCATGACAATGACCAAGTACAGTGACCATCTCTGTACAGACTTCGCAAGGTGAGTGCCTCATCACCCTTTTCCTTTGAATTCAACATCCAGAGACATCGGTCGCGGCGTAAAGCATCAATGGACCGTATGGGAAAAAAATGTACATACTAGTATAACAAACTGGAAGGAAGAAAAAACAAAACAACTTGTAGTGAGTATGGAAAATCACGGAAATCCCTCAGAAATGGCTGTGAAATGTGGGTCCTGCAGAGCAAAATACCGCTTCCAGCCTTGAACCGCTGGCACTGGAGTTAGCTGCTGGAGCTTCAGCAGGCGTCACAGCCGGCTGCACCGGCTGGATTTCCGTAGAGCTGGTCTTGTCAAGACAAGGCTTCGGCTCCGATTTCACCAAGAATACCACGACAAATTCCTTCTCAGTGATCCCATAAGTACCTGAAGGGGCAAGTCACGCAAGTCAACAAGCATAAAGTAAATGCTGAGCGGCGTTGCGGACATGTCACAATATTTCACAATATAATTGCATACTGATCATATTGAAATATATTGAAATATCATGACATGTCAGTCATGGTCAAATTGTAACGATGCCAAAGTGCGACCTAGTGTGTACTTGCTATGACCGAGGCAAGAGGCTGACTAAGGCACCGTCGTCTAAGACCCTTAGATGTCACAAGACAGCATAGCATTGGGGGAGCAAAGGGCGGGTTCTAATGAATCTTACCAGAATTTTGACTCCGGTCAGTCAATCTCAAGATTCCAAGATCATCCAATATCAATGTACATGCAAGCCGTATTCTTAGTGGTCTACATTCATGTCCAAAAGATGTGAGTTCACCGTAGTCAGTGTTGTATGTCGATCCCTTGGAATCAAAAGAAGGACGTTCTTCGGATACACTTACAATCTTACAAGCATATATCGAATGGGTAGTCAAGTGGGATGGTTTGAACATGTTTGAACAATCCACAAAGCGCCAAACCAAATATACCAAACCTGCACACACACAGCAACTTGGTGGACCTTGGTGGACAATGTGGACATGAGATCCCGGAGATCCCGTGCGCCATGACGTGATGACACGTGAGACTTGAAGAGTCAGGGATTCAGCGCTCCGACTTTGCAGCTCCAGGGGTTTAATGAGTGCAAGGCTCCTTCCGTTGTGCAGCAGCTTCTGCCTGCTTTGAGGGTATTCAGCTTTGGCTGCTGCAATCGCTTGCCTCGGGCAGGCTGCATCTTAGCACTGGAAACCTTCGATGCAGACAACTAACTTGTGCTATTTTTCCCCCTTTATTTTATACCCTTTCGTGATTGGTTCATGTCGACATTTGCTAGCTGCTTGTAGCTGCTTGTAGCTGCTTGTAGCTGCTTGTCGGCAAGATGCTTCAGGCTTTCGATTGTGTCCGTCTCTGGGACCTCAACAAAAAAGCTCTCACCCTTAATGGGTCTCACAGTGATCTTCATCCCCAGATCACCTGAGACACCAGGGGGTCGTCACGAATTGGAACTCAACCGATGCAAAGAATCATTATGGAATCATCTCTATCTACATCTATCAAATATCCATTTGCGCATTTGCATCCATTTGGAACATTTGCCCTGCCAAAGTGGCTCTTGAGGCAGGTCTTCAAGTCGGCCAAATGGCCCGCAGCAGACTCCCGCCATGAAGCCCACCGCTACGCTTGATCCGCGACTGCTACAAAACAAATCAAACATCCAACTATATATACATCATGCCTGTGAAAAATCCGGAAACCTGACCTGGCGGCCTGATTTTCATGGACGATGTCCCAGTTTGTCTTTGGCCGCTTCAACCTGTTTTCGTCACTTTCAGCGCTCAACTGCGTGGCACTGCTTGGAGAAGAGGTGTCGCGGCGGAGCCTGCAAGGAGCTGCCAGTGGCCACAGTCTAGGCACGGATTACTGACAGATCATGAACAAATGTTCCTTTGGTTCCACCCCATCAAGACAATGACAAGCTGGAGTGCGCCTTTGCTCCCCACCAAGCAAAAGAAGCCAAACACAAACTGGAAGCCAATGGACCAAAACACAGGCCCAATAGTTGCCTCAAAACGAATGCATTTTCGGTGGCTTCCTGGGATTGTTGGATTGCTGCGTTTCAAGATGTTTCGAGCACATGTCTGACATGTCACCGTGGATCTCACGCCTGAAACCAGATATACCATGCTGCAAGCCGTACCCAGCACCAAGGCCAGCCAAATGAAGCGCGGGTCTCTGAAGGTCCTGCGCTTCTGAAGAGTTTCTATATGTTTCTATGACTTCTACGTCTTTAAAATTCTTTGACTTGAAAGATCTTGAAACAGGCATTAAAGAGGCTTAAGGTGGCTTCAGGAATCTTGAGGATCTTGAGGAACTTTAGCGATCCCACCAGTAATCAGCAATCACTCGCCTTGTTTGTTCACGCTCCACACCTACCCCTTCACACCAAGGCAACACACCTGCCATCATCTCGCAGAGCACCCAGCCGCGCCAAAGCGTAGCCGAAGGGTATATGATAAAGCACAAAAAGCACCAGACAAGCGCAGGCCCACAGCCTTTGCATATCCCGGCCCCAGCAGCAAAGACATATTCAGAAATGTTGTTAGTGGACACTTGGTGAGCCTGTTTTGCAAACCTCTGGTGTCTCTACACCAGTCCCAAGTACCAGCATATGGAATCAAACTTGCGTGCCACCATGATCCCTTACCCTCATCCAAAATAGCAACATTCAAAAGGGAACAGGACGTCAAGGTGTGAAAAGCTGTGAATATCACGAAGTGTTGGAGCCCATTAATCTTACCAACCTCACGCCAAAACTCCGCTGGATGAAGCACTTGAACCCAACAACCAATGCAAAACGTCAACCAGCCGTAGAAACTGGCTTCGACCCACGCTGGTCATTTTGTCAGGTGATGACTTTCTCATCCAAAATGCTGGCTGACTTCGAGATTCTCCCTGGAATCTGGAGATATTTGACTTGGGAGGCCTATTCTCAGAAGATCTCACAAGTTCTGTCCCCAGAGTTTTGGAAAGGAGCTGTGAATATCTGTGAGTGGCATCAATGCAGCTGAGTTTCCACTGTGTAGGCGTCATCTGGCCCAGCATCCCTGAGGCGGGGCTGCCTATGCCGCGCTTTGTTGGAAGGAAAGAAGGAACGTACAGACCATGAAGCAGAAGAGTCAGAAGAATCTTTCGAGATCTGTGTCTTATGTCCTCTAGCCCCCTTGAACTCAACACAATCATCATTTGTTCGCAGATGTCAGTGTCACCAATACAAACTCCAACACGCCTGAACCGTCAATGTGGACATTGGGCCTTACATCGATGGCTGACTGTATCTCCAGAATAGTTGAACATTCATGTGTTCCCTTCCAAATGAATCCAAATGATACGGAGTCATGCCTTGATCCTACATTCGAAGGAAAGAAAAGAACTTGAAGACTTGAATCTTGAGTTTCGAGAGCAAGAGCTTAACAATTTCACGCCCAGGCACAGCAGCAAGACCCGCCAAAACACCTCCATATGCAACAAAGGAAAAAGGAAAGCTTGGAGTTTCATGGAGTTTCCATGAGTGTCCAAACCAAACAATTCTTTTAGATCTACGAACGTGACCCTTTTACATACGAACCTGACCCTTTTACCAACAAACAACTGTGATACGCAGCAAACAAGTTTCTTGATGAAAAGCACCCCGCCTCTTCCACTGCACTCGGAAACAATGCACACCGCAGCAACATCAAGAGTGCTTGTGGCAGCCGCGGTGGAGCAGATAGTTCCTGGTAGGCTGCATCGATGTCATTTGACATGCTGTTGGAACTGTGGTACTGTTACGAAATGTTACACTCCCACCTGTATATGTTCCTCCAAGAATGTGTTTGTGTGTTGAACCTGTGAATCTCTTGCAACAAAGTATTTCTATTATTTGCTCCAACGTCTGCTTTTGTCGATGCCCCAAGCATAAGCTTTGCTGACAAAAAGAATGGGGTTTCATGTTGATCTCACTCGTGGTAAGTGTTTGCAATCCACCAAGTGTCGAGAAAACTTCTCACTGGCAACGCTAGAAGTGCCATTGCAACCAGCCCACCTGTTATATCGCGAAACATTTGAGTGAAATCCAAGAGCATGATGTATCAAGTTCATTTAATTTTGTCAAGTCACACAACAACTGTTTCAGTGCCAACATTCATGCTGGTGAGCTGTTCAGTACAGATTCTGCCTAGCGCCAGCTCCATTCCTCTCAGCGTTGGCAGTTCTGTTGCTGCATTCAGCCGAGCCAAGATATGGCTGGAGTTCATGGCTGCAAAGTGAAAGAAAAAACAATAAGAAGATTCAATAGTTGATCGTGAAATCGTGAATCACTGCGTAGTCGGCCATGATTCTGGGTACTGCTGCCTCTGCTGCCTCTGCTGCCTCTGCTGCCTCTGCTGCCTCTGCTGCCTCTGCCCTGTTTTGTTCGTGTTGTTTTACCTTCAACTGAGTTGCTGAGTTGCGAAGGTCTTATGGTCTTGCGGTTGCTCACTGCAATAAATGATAGACAGTCAAAGTGAACACCAATGTCGCAGACAAATGATGTTTTGACAATGGTTTTGTTCCATTGCCATTCACCCAAAATGGGAAGGGCCTTCTGCATCTAAAATGTACCTAGATTTGTCCCCTGCAACAAAAAAGGTGACGACGGTGACGGTGAGGTCTGGCGGATATGTTCTGCTGAAATCCGAAGTGGATCTAGATGGATCTAGACCAGCTTGGACAACGAGTGAAAATTCTCGCACCAAATTACAACAGAAATTGCCCGTGCATCGCAAAGTTGATCCCCACTGCGGGTTGAATCGATGAAGTCAGGTTGTCTGCTGTCAATCTGATACAATAATAGGTTGAAGATGGTTGAAGATGCTTGAAGTGACCACAAATGATCTTTGGAACTGCATGTAGGTCTTCCTGGCACTAAGTTTGCATTTCGTTTTCAGGGCTTGTCATCTATAACTTGCAGCACCTATCAGCACCTCATGTCTTGAACTCGACTCTACTGGAAGACTGGAGCCAAATTCCAAATATCTTCTGGCTATGTCAGCAAATTCAAAGGTACTTGCTTCAGCACTGAGTGAAAAACAGTGACTTCTATTCCCTGTCTACTCGAACAGCTATTGCTGTTAGGATAGGGAAAAAATGGCCACAGCTGGTGCCACTGAAGCACTTGGTACGTCCCAGGATATCTTCTAAGATTCAAAATCATCTCAAAACATTGCAAAGAAAAGCACGCATATGGATCATATGGATAAATGGATACAAATTCCGACCACATTGTCATATTGCCGCTCTGGTGGTGTGTGCTTTTTGCTTTTGAACTTTCGCATCTGCATCTGCAAACAGCAGGACACGCAGTCTAGCTTGCGGTTCAGAGTTGCTCCGCGCTATGTTCTGCTCCGAGGCATCTAGAAAGTCTAAGCGAAATGGCACCGGTGGACCGTCATAGACGGCCGCGGCTGCCCTCAGACTGCTGAAGCTGCCGTGCTTTGAAGACCTGACAAAACTCTCTCGTCCAAGCCGTTTTGTCGTGTTTGTTCGATGTGCAAAATTTGTCATGCGCTTTTGTTCTCAAGTCGGAAACTGCGAGGGTAAAGCATTTCTCTGCTTTGGGTCCTTGGGTCATGGTTGCTACTATGTCTCACTTCTTACAAGACACGTAGGCTAAAGGATCTGAAGGATCAGCATCTTGCAGGACTTGGCTGAGAGCCATTCGGTACCTCGAGTCCAACAATTTAAAAACACAAAATCTACCGGTGCAAACCTCTCGTCTGGAAACATTTGAAACTGAGGATGTTTATAGACTTTGATGGACTTTGTCCTGTCACTGGGTTCCATTTTCTGTTTGTCCTCTCTTTTCAGCAGTCTTGTCCCAGCAAACAGAGCAGTTCAGATGCAGCACTGAGGTTGGCACTTCTGCACGCCAAGAGCTACCAAGCAGGCGGCCATCAACAAGAACTGAGCAACAGAAAATCGTGCCATGTCAAGTTGTAGAAATCAAGTTGTAGTATTGGATTGTTGTCTTGGATTGTCTGTCCAAATGAATCATGGATGCAAGCAGAAGAAAATAAGCGAAAATAATGCAAGAATATGCAATATGCTTTTTCAAAGAAATGGATGGAGAACAAAAAAGGAAACTGGTCGATTCCCTTCTCAAGTTGCACATATATTGCCATGCTGCAAGATGGTAGTGCAGCTTCAGGAGAGGTGGTGGACCTCCACATCTATTGCCAGTGCACTTCAAGTTGGGCTGGAAGTACACGCAAAGAATCCCACAAAGCTGGCAGTTTTTGCTATTCAAAATCAAATCAGCGATGCAGTCATATGCAAGAACTTGCCTGGCAAGTCGTGCTGCTCTAGCTGCTTCGACTGGGAGTCAATCGGATATGAGCAAAACAAGTCAACAGAAAATGTTTCATGCGGGGGGGGGGGGGACAACCCTCCCTGTGGGGGGGGAAGGGAGGGACCCAAATCTTTTCCCTCCCACAAATCCCATTTTTTTCTCTCTTGGGCTTTTTTTTTTTATACCCCAGGCGA
>Ga0126342_10006698_pt1 | contig 20482 bp, 14 predicted proteins | sample Cyp1metagenome_FD_92528 | JGI IMG/M metagenome (GOLD analysis project Ga0126342, IMG submission 92528) | Coral microbial communities from Lord Howe Island, Old Settlement Bay, Australia - Cyphastrea 1 metagenome | ecosystem: Host-associated > Invertebrates > Cnidaria > Coral ...
GATTAATCAACCACCTTTCTGATCCATGAGATTTTAACAAATCCAATAGAATTCTATTAAGATCTAATTGACGTAAGCCATGTCCAAATTTTTATGGTTCAGAGTTGCTTACTATTAAGGGGTAGTCAAGAAACTAGCCAGAAGGTACCCCCCTACCTACCGGGGGGGGTTGATTAATCCGATGTTGGCATTAGGTGACATCGGAGACATGCCCATATCATATCCTCATACAAACGGTTGGTGAACTGCCCCTGATTGTCAGGTTTGAACGCCCATGTTTTGGTTGAATACCCAATTATATAGATTGGTCTGAACATAGGCTACCCGCAAATTCCAGCGGTTTTTTCTTTCACAATGGCCAGAAATGGAGGCCAAATCCCCCATGGTCATTGATTTTCAGCTACCAAACCCATCTACCCCAAAGAGGTTTTTATATATTGTTGCTGATACCCTCTGAAAAACAGCCACATATGGAAAGATCCACCAGTTTTAATGGGTAAATCAACTATTTCGATGGCCATGTTCAATAGTTTTTTGTATGTTTACCAGGCCGGGTATGTCCCATTCGATGCCCAAAAATATCACCAAGCTGTGCTGATTTTTTGGGATCCTTGGGGTCCCATCTGAATCAGAGCCAGTCATGGGATTACGATGAAATTGTCATAGGATTATATTACTAAATCCCATTGATCTTGATACATATCCATGGGATTTATAAACAACTATTACTAGTAATCATACATAATTAATGTTCTGGTTGGTGGTTGAGCTACCCCTCATGAAAAATGATGGAGTTCGTCAGTTGGGATCATGATTCCCAACTGAATGGAAAGTCATTCAAAATTCCATGGTTCCAGTCACCACCAACCAGTGTTGGATTACGAATTAGTCATCAAATGTCATCAAACCCAGCTAGCTTTTCGCCATCGCCATCAGGGGCCCCTTTAATTTTGGATCCCCTGAATTTTCATCACTACCATCTGGTTATTTGTTACAATTCGCCATTGAAAGATCCACCCATTTTTAAGTTCGGTAAACCATCTATAAATGGGCCATTTTCCATGGCTATGTTAAATAACCAGAGGGTATATCAATTACCATGGCTATGTAACAAATAACCAGAGGGTATCTCCAGCTGCCCGGGGTCCACCTCCTTGTCCCAGTCCGGATTCTGTGGATCCAACACCTTGCCCTCTCCGAAAGCCTCCAAGGCCTGGCGTACTCCAAGTCATAGGATTTTTTTGGGCTGTCCAAAAGTTCGGGAAATATGGGATACCAAGAAAATCGTTTTAAGACGACAAGAACAACAACAACAACAACAACAACATGAGGAAACAAATATCAACCGCAAGATATTGGGATGCTCTAGTTTCAAACAAACCTATATTTATCACATGTAAAAATCACCAAGTCAGCAGTGTTCATAGCTGTTGCTTGAAGCTTATAGGGAATTACACTAACTTTACCTAAAGATATATAGGGATTTACACTAACTAAGTAATTGATATATTTTGATATATAAGATTATTGATCCCCCATAATTGATAGTGGGGAAGATTATTGATCACTGGGGAATTATCAAACTATTGAAGATCACTAATTATTTAGTCACTAATTGATATACCCTCTGGTTATGACTAACATAGCCATGGTATAGATGGCCCATTTATAGATGGTTTACCGAACTTAAAAATGGGTGGATCTTTCCATGGCTATGTAACAAATAACCAGAGGATATATTTTGGGGGGCGATCACAATCCATTCGGGGGAATCCCTGGATCCGGCCAAACCTCACCTCGTTCCATCTTCTCAGCCCGCGTAAAGCGTGACCCTTGCGGTAAAAAAGTTTGGGCCTCACAAACGCGCCGCCGAGTTTGACAAATATCCTGGACGTAGCATCTCAGCATCAATACTGAAATACATCGATTTTATAGGCATATTTCACCATGAAGAACATGAAGTTGTGTTTTTCATCAAGAACATTAAACTATCAGTAACTAATCAGAATGTAATCATTGAACATGAGGACTGAATCAGCAACCTTCAATCGATCGTTCTGGATTCTTTATGTGGCGGAAATTTCCGGATGGAAAATCGGAGCTCGCTGGGGAAGTCAAAGATGAAATGAAAAATGGACGACTGGGCAGACTTCGGATACGCCCCAAAAAGGATTCAGAACAACGACTGAATTTAACACTATGCTAAATTAACAGTTGGACCCTGATTTTATGACCAATTTTGAGTGGTTTCACTAATCTGAACCAACCCCTGATGACTGCCAGGGTCTATGTTAATTTACTAAAGGGTACCACTATTAATTATTTTATAGCAGAAATTTATAGAAAGTGATCATGTTCTAGTAGGAAAGTTGGCTGGATTTGGTATCCCTACATTCATGAAGTAGCCACATGTGCAAGCTCAGACTTATGTGGATTTGGATCTTTCATTTATGAACGAAGCTTTGGTGAAAAGCTGCTGCTCTCAAAGTCCGGTTCTTGCGGTTCTTGCCTCTCTCATGGCTAAATATTCTGAAATACCGTTCAAGAACAAAGATGTAGTTTGGCAATGGATATCATGTGTATATATAATATATGTATATATCATCTGGTTATTTAACATAGCCATGGAAAATCACCATTTTTCAAAGGTAAACCATTTATAAATGGGCTATTTTCCATGGCTATGTTAAATAACCAGAGGGTATATATATATACAGTTTTTGTTTTCATTTGTTTCCCTATCGCTCAAAAATACCGGTTAGCTAAGCTAGATGTCCTTGAAGGCTACGAAAGAAAAACGCTGGGAGGTGGCTGCAATTCATCATGTCCTGCAGTTTCCGCCCAACGGTTATGGCCATGGGAGTATAACTCCTGAAACTAAGGTGAAAAATATCATCTAAATGAAGTTTGTTGAAGCCAGATATAACTGTGAAAAGGGCTTTTTGTCTGTGGATGTTTGTACATTGTACTGAGCACTGCAGGTCAATGATGGTCATTTCCCCAAATCTTGGCATTTCTGCTGGCAATCACCAACTTCAGAGCTATTTCAACAATCCGGTAACTCATCCAAGCAAGGACCGTGGAAAACATGTCTCACTGCAACTGGCGTTGTCATGCGTATTTTGTGTTTTGGAGGGAAAATTCACTCACCCAGCTGATCCAATTCCAGCGATTCATCAGTCATCCATCCATTGTTTGACGAAGAAATAAGTCATAGTCACCTCATCAATGGCCGTTTCAGGTGCCGATTTATAGGGCCTATGTAAAGGCTATGTAAGGGGATATGACCCCAAAATATAGCCAAACAAATGGTACCTGAGACCTCTATTTCAGGCTCCTGAAATTCCATTGATAAACGTAATAGTGGTACAGTAAATGGTCTTGATATAGTATGTATATTCATCAGATGTTTATGGCTTATTATGGGATAATAGGGAATTTATTTAATGGATCAAAAAAGCCTATCAATATTAACCCATTATGATTATGATTCCCTATGATTCCCTATGACACAAATGGATGATTAATGGGGATTTAAGCCATCTGGGGAATCATAAATGGATCAAAAAAGTAACTTAAATCCCCCATCCACCCAGACACAGCTTGGCTCAACTCAGTAAGAGACCACTTTGGCTCAATCTGCATGGCGAGTTCCACATCATCCTGGTGAAAAAAGCTGGATTTCATATGTGGATTTCATGGGGATACCCTGGCTATATAATGGTAATATTATCTTGTCGTGACGTCCTAAGGATATCATGGCATATATATATGTATTCTGTATACATATATACATATATATATATATGTCCCGCCAACAAAAATCAATGATCATGGAGGATCATTTATTTCTTTGTGGGGTATCAAAGATTTGCGATGATTGAACTGCATTACAAATCTCCTTGGGAGAGTATGGGATATATCGTGGGGATATAGCGAATGTATATTATGACTAACCAACTTGCAGTAATATTGAACACTAGAAACTTACTAGAAACATTAATATCTGTGAAATTTTCTGGGCATACCTAGAAAACATGGTGGCAGTTTTTTGCTGGTGAAAGACCAACGAAGCATGGGGATTCCATAAGATATATTCATGGGATATACCCTCTGGTAAACGTTGCCACATATCTATAGTTAAAATCCACCATTTTATAGCTGGGAAAATCCACTATAAATGGCCAATATCTATAGAAAATCCACTGTAGTTCAGGAACTGAAAAAATTACCAGTTTTGTGTGTCATGTAACATGGATTAAAATGGGGGATACCATGGGATATCCCCAATCTAAAAATGGCCTTTTTTTTTTCAATCTCTTAGAGGGATAATGCTGATGAAATGGCCTTGGATTTAGGGGCACAGGAGTAGCAAATTTTCAGTAAAACCCATTTGTAGTTTATCAATTATCTTGGGCCAGGTGCCCAACTATCTATTTTTCGGTTCATAGTATAATACATAGTTATCCATATGAGCAATCTCGAAAACCCTAGGTTCACGGAAAGGACATTATGCCATAAATTTCCATACTATCCCACTATTATTCGGTTGTCAATGGCCATTTCAGATACCTAAACTGGAGGTACTGTACCCCATAAAGCCATATCTTGTGGGTATATCCCCTTACATAGACCTTACACTGTATATATATATGATTATACATGTAGATGTATATGGTAGGTACCTCCAATTTGGGTTCCTGAAGACGCGAGCGCTGCCGTTTGTCGCTAAGATCCAAGCAGTACAGCGTGCCCAAATAAATAGACAAGTTATGAAATGACAAGATAAAGGATATGGGTATGAACTACACATATGAGCCACCGCAAAAAACCCGGCAATACTAAATATGTATTGGACGGACATTGGTTTATGGAAATTGATGGAAATTGTTAAAAACACACGGTAAGCGATGGGACCTTCCCAAATTAGCGATACCCCTTTTCAAGCTTATGTCATTGTATTTCTCTAATATCCACATTAGCGATACCCAAATTGGACGTTGATTTCTGCGAATTATACATATATAAATGTAGCAGTTTCCTGCAAGCGATACCCCCCAAGTTTACCATATATCATTATTGTACAATCGTGTGGTAAGCGATGGGACCTTCCCAAATTTGTGGGTATGGGTGAATATTCAACACTATTGGCACAACGGATCATTCTGGGATAACTGTAATAAACTAGCTGGTATCATTAATGTCCCATTAATATCCATTCATTTGCATAATACGGGATAATAGTGGGATTGGGCGATGTGTTTTTTGCTCCCTTATCGACTCATCACTTACATAACTATCTCCAGACACCGCTGCTTCCAGTTCCCTTTGGGACACGTAACCAAAAATCGTTTCCGGAACCAAGGTTACCAAGAAGATTAGGAGTGTGTTGTAGTATGTTGTATACTATAACTGGGATTATGGAATACCTGATATACCAATAGGTCATAGTATACAATGGAATAGTATACATTGGATTATGGAATTTGATATTCCAACTTGATATTAATTGGAATAGCAAGTCTCCTTTCTAATGGCTACAGTTCAACCCATTATCAAAGTGAATGACCTTAAGAGACAACATGGCGAACTTATATGAAATAGTTGATTCATGTCAACCTTGGATTAATAAACCTTGAGCTGTTTAGTTGGGCCAGGGGGGTACCATTTAAGCATCAGGTTATCACTTATCACTATTTGAGGAGTATCCCCCTAGTGATAAACCAGGGTTTATTAATCCGGGGTACAGGATGGGGCCCCATTGTTAGCTAAGTTGGTTTATAACTATAACAATAGTGTATGATACTTATAACTATATTTGGATGGGGTTATAAAGCAACTTATAACTGAGGGGGCCCATCCTGTATGTTAATATTCCTCAATTCCCACAAGATGAAGTTATTCAAAACTACACATCTGACCCTGTCTGACTGGCCCGACCAAAGCCAACTGGAACTTGGAGAGTTTGCAATAGGCCCCGCCTCAGACTCGAAATCGGAAATCATGATATCTGAGGGATTGACATTCACATTAACATTAAGAAGTATCAACTATCTATTTTCAATCCCAACATCCCAACGTTAATGTCGCTATTATTAGCTACTATTAACTTAGTAGCTATTATTAACTAGTATTATCATATATTATCAACTATTCTTATCAACTATTATTATAACTATTATTATCAACTAGTATTATCAACTATTAAGTATTATCAATTGAGGTTCAAATCTATTGAAACTCAAAGCTGGTGAGACACATCAAGGGTCGAAGGCCGGGCTCCGCGACTCCGGTTGGACAACAGCCTCCAGCCGAGCGGGAGACAATGGTGAAAAAAAAAATGGCGATCAACGAAATTCTTGCAGTTAATTGCTATAAGTTGACTATAAGTTGACTATAAGTTGACTATAAGTTGACTATAAGTTGACTATAAGTTGACTATAAATTGACTATAAGTTGACTAATCACTATAAGTTCAACTATCAGTTAATTACTTCTTGCAGTTAATTACTATCTATAAGTTGAAAAGTTCAACAATGAATTGGCCGTAAACACGGCAAGATAGTACATCATTCAAAATTAGTGAAGATGGAAGGCACATTAAAATTGTTCTATACTGAAGGATGATGTTGAATAATGTTTAATATAGCTCACCAAGTTTCGTATGTCTGAAAATGTGAGATGGGACTTCCAAAGAATTGCAATTCAGCTGGGACAAAAGATGAAACAAAAATGGAAAGTAATCTCCAAAAAGGTAGAAGGCCTCTTCACAGTCGTTTTTTTCTAGATGCTGTTTCCATCTGTTTCCTCCCAACATTTTCCCAGGCGTTCCGTCCACGTTTTCGAAAACTCGACCTTTTCAAGTGGCTGAGTTGGAAAAAAGGCGCGGCTGGTGATATCTATAATGTACATATCTCATGGTTTCATGGGATATGACTGGGTATAAATTTGTATATATATATATATAAAAGACATGATGTCCAGTACATTATGTCCATCCAATCAATATATTATGACCATCCAATGAGCACATGTCCAATGGGTATAAATGGATATAAATGGGACATGATGACATGATATTAAATGGGTGTAAGTTTGGAATCGAGACTCGTTGTTGGTTTTTATTGCTGTGCCTCATGTTTTACTGTTGGGCACCACCTTCAATCCTTTTAATCCTCCAGGGCCTTTTGGGGGATTGAAAGGATCCTGTTTGATCCTCCAGAACTATCACAAACCAGTGGAGCAACATAGTACCTAAAGGTCTCTCCAACACATATACACATATATATATATATTAATGTATACCTAGACCCTCCAAGTACTCCAAGTATACCTAGAAGAATGGGGTAATATATATATATATACATATGTATATATATATATAGATAGTGTAACAGCCTCATTAGGTTTGGATTTTTACAATTTTCAAGGGTACTTGGAGGGTCTGAGAAAGCAATCCAGTCGCTTCCCGCCTTTCATTTCGTGGCGTATGTCGCAGTGCACGGGTGTAGTACACGACGGCATCACCTGGGTTGTTCTGAGATTCTGCCGAACAACGGCTGTTTGAAGTAAAATTCTCCAAGTACGGCGGGTACCAAGTTACTAAGTAAGGTGCAAACAGCTTACGCGGTATCTTGTGTTGGATTTATGGTCGATATATCTACAGTGACAGTCGGATGGGTGAAACTAGCTGCCATTGGGAAAGCAATGCTAGCATTGCAACATCGGAAACAGCCACATGTTGGCGTGGGAACTTGCATTTTTGGCGGGTTTAATGTGGGGATGTTTTAGGGTTTGTAATCGCAATTCACCAACATTGAACTTTCTTCAACTCCATGTCTTTGGTCGTTTCACAGACTCGTTCACCCACAACTGAGACATTTCAGCACAAATGAGATGTGCAAAGGATGCAAAACTCACGGAATACGTGCTAATTCTTTCTACAAGGTGGTGCCCCCTAGTTATAAATTTGTTTATAAACCCCATGAACTATAGATATATCACCTATAAACCATAGTCATTGGAGCTATAAACCAACTTAGCTATCTAGGGGGCACCACCTTGTAGCAAGAACCTCTCTCAAGAAAAAAAAAGGATCATTCCAGCCAGGATGTTTGAATTCCTTCGAATCCTTCTAATCCTGAAGTAATTGTGATAACTTCTTGGTGGTTGACCTACTCCTCTGAAAAATATCAAAGTCAGTTGGGATGATTATTCCCAATATATGGAAACATAAAAAAAAAATGTTCCAAACCACCAACCAGATAATGATCCAAATTGACCAATCTAAAATTTTGATCGTGACATAGCTCCTTTTTTTGCACAGCACATCCTCAAGAAATATTTTTTAACCCCAAATTTGATTCGAGTTTGACCAGCAGCCATCAGGATTTTTTCACCCCGGAACCTTGCCCTTTCCATAAGTACAAAATGAAGGTTTTGAATCCATGGGTTGGTACCTGAAAATAGGAAATTAGAAAATTAACCTCCAAACATCAGACTTTGGGTTTGCCCTATTTCTGGACAAAGCCACTGAAAAAGGGAAACTTTTGGATTTGCCCTTCGAAGCTTAGCCGCCTTTTTGGCGTGCGTTTTCAGAGCGCACAGATGTTTTGATTGAAACCAAACATGATCACAATCAGTGTGTGTTATCTATTTCATGGCTTTGGTGATCACATGATTGGCATGAAACACCCGCCAAATACCAGGTGGTGAAGTGAAAATCTCTTATTTTGACTGAGATATCCCACTTGGGGCACCCTGCGGTACTCACCGTCTTTGAACGCGGCGTCGGCTTTCTCCTTCTGTTCATCCGCAAAGTCCTGGAGAAATCATCAGCCAATGGATGTTTTGATGCGGCGAAACCGAGGAGCGTCAAAGACCCACATTTTCTTGGTTTTCATGGGGATTCCCAGTCGATGGACCGTATATACATGTGTATATATATTATATATATGTGTGTGTGATTATATATGCAGATATTAGAGATTGAAATGAAACAAACAAAATACAGCTGGAGATTCTGCAGGTTTCTCGACACTTACCCTATGGTGATTTGATGTAGCGAACTGGAAAATCACCATTTTTAATAGGTATTTCCTTATAAATCCTCGATATAATCATAATCCAAGATTTAAAGAAATTACCATCATAAGTCCATATTAATACCATCTGAATCCATTTTTTTTATTTCTATATTAATGCGCCTTTTTTGTCCATTGAAATAGTCAGATGGCGGTACTTCCGTTACAGCCGCGGTACCGCCGAACTCTCCAAGGCACGTCTGGTGTCCAATCGGCACGGTCCGGTGAAACCTCTCGCCGCCTGCGAGGTGACCGGAAACGTGGCGGTCACGCGGTTCGAAGGGTTCGCATCTTTGCGAAAAGGAAAAACAGAAAGTGATCTGAAAGGGAATATAGTATACCCATAGGATCCATGTATGGAATATTTACATATATTTACCAACATTTACCCCATAAATGACCCAAATGTAGATACCATACATGGATCCTATGGGATAAGACGCTCAGGATATATTATAACTGAAGATATATCTGAAGTATAACACGTTTTTTTGCATAGAAAGGAAAAAGGGAATTGGTTCTATGTAGAAGTATAACCCACATATAACTGGGAAATATATAGCATATGCAAGTGGGTCAATATTGATACCTCCCTCGAGAATCAAAGTAATACAAGTCTTCAATATAGTTTGTTATATTTGCCAGTTAATACTACATTCAACACATTTCAACACTATATCATATCTATTGATTTGTGAGTTGATACTGTTACTACCCCTTTCACTGTCTATCTAAAAAGTTGACTGGTGCGCAAGGCATATCATTTTCCAAACGAATGGTTGCCCACAAGTAATTTTGCTACAATTACTGGTGGTTTACAGTAATTGCTTTCTTTCACAGAAAATCAACTTTCTAGTTTTGCTTGTAGTTTGTTGTGTTCTTGTCCAGTATTACGACATTCAAAGATACATTTAATCATTTAACCTTTTGTTTGCTGGTGTACCAATTTCAGCGTTTCATAACTACAATGTGGTGCAGTTGTAAACTGCCCAAGAAGTCCCGATGACTGAAGATATATCCGTCATAAACCCAAATCTTAACCTAAAGAACCAGACCAACTTAGCTCAAACATGCATTCCCATTCCATTCCATTATATAAAACATATCAAATCCATTTTAATCAAATGGAACCGATATCAAAGCCATTTAAATCCCATTAAACCCATATGGAGGTTTCCTAAGTCATAGGGCTACTCCAAATATGAAATAGACAAATTTATAGACAAATTTTCCATGAAATAAACCATCCACTTTGGGGTACTACCATTTTAGGAAACCTCCATATATGTATATAAGTTATAAGTTACCCTCTGGTAAATTAACATAGACCCTGAGAATCGCCAATTTTTAATGGAAACTAATCTTCCAACCCCTACCTGGCAGGGTCTATGTTAATTTAGTGGAGGGTATAAGATGTATAAGTAACATACACCATAGTTATTGGAGCATTGTAAACCCATTTTAAACCCATCTTGAATCCCATGAAAATTCCTCTAAAACTCACCTTTTTTGGCCTTCTTTGACGCTTCCCCACGACTGGAAAGCATCCCACGCTCCGGAACTGTTCAACGCACGGGAAAAAAAACCCGGCCTGCTTCGCTGGACCTGGGTGTTGGGTCGAAAAGTATATATACAGATATGTACACATAAATATGTATGTATATATATATATATATGTATATATGTACACATAAATATGTATATATATATATATGTATATATATATATATATATATGTGGTAAAGTATAGTTACATGCCCTATATAATGTGGTGTGCATTATATGTATATCCACATGTTATACACGTATATATATATATAAAGTTACATATCATTGATAGTTATTTTTCTTTCCCAAAGTTTTGTTCTCACACGCTTTCGCCCTCATAGATAGAGATCGATAGATAGAGACAGGCACCCCACAAAATATATCAAGGACCAATCATCCCAACATATCATGGCAACCTGATAATCTGTACTCTTGTCAATCTCTTTGGGGTGGTGCTTATCGCTACTATATGTAAGAAAAGTGGAGATATCCATTCAGGCAGGTGGAATACTGCGGGTTGCTAAGGTGTAGCGATATTGATATGCACGTGTGTATATATATATATGTATATATTATATATACACGTATACAGCATGCTACATATACATTACATATTTATAGCTATTGGCTATTGCATCTAAACTCTACATATGTGGATGGCATCTCCGTCTCGATTGCAAGAAAAGTACCAAGTTGATCGGCTATAAGTCAAGAGCAAAAGCAGAATTTCAGAATTCATTTGTGCAAATTGGTTCATGGTTGCAACGAATTAGTAGCAGGCAGGCTAGCGGCGAAACTAGATCCGCGCCTGAAAATCCTCCAGACTGCCCTGAGGTTTGTTCAGCACCTGACACAGCACGAAGAAGAACAGAGACTGAGTTTTTTAAGCAACATAGAAATTTCAAAATCAGGACATTTCTATGGCAGAGAAATTGATAAACTAAACTTCATTAAACAAACAAACGACTTAGGCAATAAAGAATATGCTGCTTGATGAGAAGCCAAAGGTTGAATAGATCGTGCAGGAAAAGTTCAACGGACCATCCACTTGGGGAGTTGGAGGTTTCCTAAAATGAGGGTACCCCTAAATCATTCAGGATTAGGCCATTTTAATTTTAATAATTGAAACCCATGGTTTTGGGGATCCACCATTTTAAGAACCTTCCATTTGGGAGTTTGATGAGTGAATAATTTTATGAACTGTTCCACCGTGAACAAGAGTTACAAGGTGGTGCCCCCAAACGATAGCTACGATGGTTTCGTTCACTAGCTGACCTGTGGTTTATGGTAGCTTAGATATATTTACGATCTACGAATAATTGGGTTTATACAACAACAAACATAACTATATAGGGCACCACCTTGTAAAACATGGAAGATGGAACAATGGCTTTACTACTGTGGCTGGTGCCCGGATCATAATTATGGTCATGTTATATCATGTTGTCCTCATTTTCCCGTCCTTTAATCTCCAGTTCCACATGTTTTCAATGGCCGAAACATCAACTGCCGGCATGATCATCTGAAAGGGGTAACATCTACCCGGCCTGGTAAACATTAAGAAACAACGAGCTGGAAAACCAGCATGCTATGCGTAAATCAACTATTTTGACTGGGAAAAATTTTCCAGTTCGCAAAGTGTAACACATGACCAGAGGATACATAGTTTCTATCTCTCAGCTTCAAAGGTTACCACCCGAAAGCTGCCCTCAACACGAATCTTTTGTTTAGTGGACGTGTAAAAACCTCCCAAATGGTACTTTTTAATAGGGACAATGATGATTAACCAATTGATTTAAAGGTATCCTAATTTTTTTCTAATTTTCATACACACCCATATGATCAGAATCTGGAAGATGAAGCTATCAACTAAATTCTCCCAACAAAAACCTTGTACTTTCCTGAAAAAGCGTTGACAACTACCATGGAAGCACCCCAACACATTTCTTTAGAAGATGAAATTCCCATTGCAAAGTTCTCTATATTGGGGTTCTACATTCCCATTTTTGGTACGTTCAGAGTTGAGAACCCAAAGTAGCCATGTCAAAAGCGTCAAGAAAGAATGCTTAAAAACTCTCAGTGTGTTTTCCTCCCATCAACTGCTGTTGAGTCAAAAAAACACTACATGATGGGGGCCCCAGTTTTGTAAGTTGGTTTATAACCCCATCTAAATATAATTATGAAGTAATCATATACACTATGATGATCTATGATGGTTATTTGCACCAACTTAGCTAACGAACTGGGGCCTCCGCTAAACTGCGAATTCGGCACCTCTTGTTCTGAGTAGATCAACTCGTCCCAGCTTTTTGCGGACTCTGCTTTCAGCAACGTCACGTCCAAGCCTCGGAACAGTTCGCGCTCGATCTTCCGGGAATGTCCACAGGAAAACCCTTGGGAGTTCACCCTTTTTTGACATCTGAAACTGGAATTCACCAATACAACTGGGGAGTTACAGTAATTCACCAACAAAAAAAATCGGAGTTCACAGTGAAACCATGCCAAATCTCTGTTCACAATTTATGTCATTTGCCAAATCTGTGCTGTTATGATTGTGACATATGGGTATGGATCAATACCTATTAATACCATTTTTAGTGGGATGAACATCCATTTACCAGCTATTTTGATGTTCACCAGGGGTACAAGGTTTTGACACACAGGCATCAGATGTTGGAGGTTCCTGGAGATATCGCCGTGAAATTTTTGCGAACAGCGATATGTTGGCGAAATCTTGGCGCGGCAAGAAGCTGGGTCGCCTAAACCCAACCGTGGGTTTGATTTTGTTTAGACCTCATTATTTTAAGGCTAGCTGCTATTGCCCAAAAAAAATATGTTGGAAAATGGGTTAAAACAGGATCTTGAGATCATTTCCAGGAGTTTAAATCAGGAATCCTCAGGAATCTCAATGTTCCCATCGGAAAAAAAAATACAAATTGCGCTGATTTTACAGGCCATGTTCCCTAGATTAAAATTGAGGAGTTGAGTCCTGAGTCCCAAATTCTGATTGAGAAATAACTCATTGAAAAAGAACAAGACATACCCTCTGGTAAACGTTTACATAACTATGGAAAATCACCATTTTATAGCTGGGTAAATCAACTATTTCTATGGCCATGTTCAATAGCTTTTTGTATGTTTACCAGGCCGGGTACATGTGTCACCTGACAGGTTGATAGCATTCCACCAATCGCAGCCGCATTCTTCGACCATCGGGCCTCTATCCTCACTGTTCATGTGAGCAGTGTTGAAAAATCCTCAGTTCCTTCATACTGCTTGGTTACGAGCGGATTTGCCATAGTGGATTATGATAATCCCCCCAAAAGAAAAAAAAATATATATATATTATACGTATATATTTATCTAACCCCCCATGATCATGAACCAACAGGGGTTATGAACGCTGCGCATGTTGATGTAAACCAATTCTACCCCATTGTGAAAAGTCTCAATCCCCTTTTCGAATAGAATGGAACACATAGCTCCTATAGAACTGACATCATTCTGGCATAGTGCGCTTACTTGAAACCCCCCTTTTTCAGATGCCGCCTTCGAAGGATATTTCGTATGATCACAGTATCCAAATCAGCAAATGGTTGGTAAACTTGTCAACAGATTACATCTATTACCCTCTGGCAATTTGTTACATAGCCATTGAACATGGCACATAGAAACTTTGGATTTACCCATTGAAAATGGTGATTTCCCATATTTTTTTGTGTTTACCAGAGGGTTTTTTGCAGTTTACATGGTATCTTCTCCCACCTATTGTATTAATGCAATTACCCAATAGTTTACCTATATGGGGATGGGTCAAAACCCTGGTACCCCTAGTGAACCCCAAAATAGCTGGTAAATGGATGTTCATCCCATTAAAAATGGTATAAATAGGTATTGACCCATACCCATATTTCAACTCTATTTGGTAACTATTTGCATTCTCCCAGTGCAATCTTTGCACCAAGTGACAGGGCAGTGTTTCCATCGTTCCTCTGATCCGGTGTCCTTCTACCTCAGGTCAGGTGGGTTGGTCAAACGTGTCGATGCGCTTGGAAAATGTGGCGAAAAAGGTGGGGAAGTATCAGACAGAAGCATTCTGCTGGTTGGTGGTTGACCTACCCCTCTGAAAAATATGAAAGTCAGTTGGTATGATGATTATTCCCAACTGAATGGAACATACCCTCCTGTAAACGTTTACATAACTATGGAAAATCACCATGTTTGATGGGTAAATCAACTATTTCTATGGCAATGATCAATAGTTTTTTGTATGTTTACCAGAGGGTATCAGAGAGAACCATTCTGGTTTGACACTTTGAAGGCATCTTTTTGATTACAAGAATACTACTGTGGATGGTTGCGAAATCCTGCACCACCTTGGATGGTTAAAACCCGTAAAATAATGGGATGTTTGCCATCTATCAACTGGTGCAAGATTTCGCTGGCCCATCCACAGTATGGGAATAAACCCAATGTCCAACCATTGAAACTCAGTCAAACATCCAACCCGAGGATTTTTGTCGAGTCCTAGGATCAACCTTGAAGATTGTCTGCTGATGTTCTTACTAATACCTGGTTGGTGCTTTCAACCTACCCCTCTGAAAAATATGAGTGAAAGTCAGTTGGGATGATGACATTCCCAACTGAATGGAAAGTCATAAAATTCATGTTCCAAACCACCAACCAGATACACATGTGTATTTTTTTTGGCAATATCACACACATCATTACCAAACTCAAAAGGTGTAATAATAACACAAGTCCAAAACACGAAATGTTGATAAATGTTGCATGAAATAATGTTTACCCAAGAATGATAACCCAGTGGTATTTCTTGAAATAGTAATTTCTCACCTTTTTTTTGGAGGTAGCCCCCCAAAAATCATAGGCTTGACGTTGGTTACATGGGATTTGCTGTGTCGGAACCCGACAAAAAACATCTAGAAACGTGCGTTCGATTCCCCAGGGTTTAGTGGATTTCCCCATGGGAAAATAGGAAAAAAGTCCATCTTCAACAAATCTACCCTCTGGTAATTTAACATAGCTATTGAACATTGCAATTTGTAGTTGATTTTCCCATTAAAAATGGTGATTTTCCATCGTTATGTTAGTTTACCAGAGGGTAGGTTGCGATTCCAGTTTTCTTGCAATGAATTCCAGATCTTTCTACAAGTGAAGTCCCCGCTTCTTCGTGATAGAAAACAGGATGGATCAAACACCAGATGTGATTTCGCAAACGCAAATACACAATAATCAACATATATAAACATATTAAATAAATCAATTCAGGAATGAAGTCAAACATTCTGTATGGACCTGTTAAGGGCTTTAAAGTTTGGAGCCACGTTTCACCACAAAGATTTCCCCATTCAAAACGACCATAGCTGGCCTCTCGCGTCACGCTGGTCAATTCAATTTCCGTGAAGTCCGGGAGGACGGATCCTGCGTTGGAAGATGTTGGATAGCTACGTAGCTACTATTAGCTACTATAAAGATACGGCGGATGGGCCAGGTGGTAAACATGCACCAGTTGATAGATTGATAGGTGCAATGTGGGGCCCCCCAGTGATGTTTGTTGGTTTATAAACCCCATGAATACTATAGTTATTTGCGTACCATAAACCATAGTGACATTGGAGCTATGTGGCCCCCAACTTAGCTATCTTTTACTGGGGCCCCACATTGTGGTAAACATCCCATGGTTTATAGGCTTTCAACCATCCCCATCCAAGGTGCTGCAGAATTTTTTCATATTTCTTAAGCATCCACAGTGCTCGGAACATCACAAAAGGTGCCATGATTTCATGAGAAATCCATCTACTTGTCGTACCCTCTGGCAAACGTTTACATAACTATGGAAAATAACCATTTTTAATGGGAAAATCCACTATAAATCACAATTTTTAATAGCTATGTTAAATTACCAGAGGGTAAGTTATTTCATGAGTCACTGACCTGAAAACTTCTGCTTTGGGATACCCCTAACTTACCATCATCCTAACGTGCTCGGTTTAAGCGACGTGAGGTCATGAATGGGTGAAAAAGAGAAATGCTCAGTAAACCAGAGAATTCAGCAATTTCTCTTGGCCTCTTGCAGATTCTTGCAGGATGCTTCAGCTGATTGTAGGCATTGGGATTACAGTAAACAAAAGGATTCCTGGAATGGATTCTGGTTGGTGGTTGAAAAATATAAAAGTCAGTTGGGATGATTATTCCCAATATATGGAAAAATAAAATTCATGTTTTCCACAGCACCAACCAGGATTGCATGTGTTTAAAATTTACCACCAACACAGTCTTTTAGCCAGACTTGAGCAGTGTCTAAACGCCGCGATGTGCCCCATTGAGACTGGTTGATACGGGTTATATCAAGAATCATAATCCCCCATTTAAATTTTAAACAAGGGCGTATATAACCCCCTCTGGTTTGTTCATGCCAAATGCTAAACATATTATATATATATATACATATTACAGTACATGGTCAATCTTTGATAGTCCACAGAAAAACATATGTTGTTGGCTACGACTATTTTCCATTTATAGCAAAAAAACAAAAGTGGTCCACCTAGCCATCCAAGGCTGGCGATGATTGTATATCTATTGTACAGACTGGAAGAACTCCTGCACCAATTGGTACCTATTGGCAACTATGAAACATAGTAAATATCCTCTGGTAACCTAACATAACTATGGAACATCACCATTTTCAATGGGTAAATGAACTATAAATGGGCAATTTTCAATAGCTATGTAACAATTTACCAGAGGTTAATGGGATTATATATAGATAAACCATCCACCAACTGGAGGATTTCGCAACCATCCACAATATTAACCCCTACAGTTATGGCCCTTTACCACTTATAAGTACTGATAACCCCATTTAATGGAATGTAGAATCCCATAGAAATAGCCAGCTATAACCATTTTAATAATTGATCAACGGCCAAAACTGGTAATTGGAAATTGGTAATTGGCTAGGTTTCCAACTATCATTAATTGCTACGCGGATATGGTTGAAATCCCAGCGTCCCATATCCATTAACTATGGGGCCCCGTAGGATCCTTTAAGAACTACTGTATTGTCCCCTACAAGTTGTAAGTTCTTATAACCCCATTTATAGAATGTATAATCAAACTGGTAATTACTTACATAATCTTACATAACTGGTTATAACTGCTTAGTTGTAAGTTATAATCCCATAGAAATGGCAATAATCCCATAGAAATAACCAGTTAATACCAACTCATAACTTGCCATAACTCTATGGGATCCTTCAAGAGCCACCCAAAGGTCAACCGGTCAACTGCTCGCCTCCCAGCTCACCCAACATGATCGGTGAGGATCTTGGCGACCAGAAATGTTGGGAAACGACAAAAAATAGGAAAAACATGTGATTTAGACATGGGATTTATGGGTTTTATGGGATTTATAGCTGATCTGATGGGATTTATAGCTGATCTGATGTATAGCTGATCTGATTATCAACATGAATGAAGATTTCATGGAATTTATAGATCTGATCTGATGTATGACATAAATTGACATAAACCATACATTTCATGGAATCATTTCACCCTCAAACACGAGGGAATTCATTGGGACTTAGACAGCAAAAATGGGGATTGATACTTAACGAACTAGTATTCATGGGCTGAAAGTAAACCAAACATCACTAGGGGGGCACATTGTAACCCTACATCATAACCCAAATCTAATAATTAATTAAAAGAATGTATTTGAATCAGGGAATAATATTTACCACTTGAAGATACTTGAAGTATCTAAAATAGTAACCAATAGTGAACTCCACTGATCTCTATTTCATGATATTCCTGGCATCACCCGAGGGTTCCCCCATAGTGCTGGAGCCCGATGACTCATCACCACGAATGAAGAGTTTGAAGTAACGTTCGCAGATGTCTGCGCCAAAGAGCCTCGCGACTTTTCGAAGCCCTGTGGATTTCAATGAAAAATTGTTCTTCAGAAGGGTTTGGGGGGCATTCAAATGATTTCAAATGTAGATTGGTTCCAATTTCCGGGGGACATCGTCCACAAAGATTACGTTGATAGATGTTGATAGCATGCTGCGATTGAATAATGGACAGTGACATGATCTTCCAACCATTCGTGACTATGTCGTGACTATGCGAGTCATGATGTCGATGCTGAAGTGATGGCCTAAGAACCAGGGCGAACTGCAGCCACAGAAAAAAAAGCCCCATCAATGGGACCATCATAAAGTTTTTGTTCATTGCCATCGGTGAACGGAGGATACCCTCTGGTAATTTAACGTAGCTATGGAAAATCACCATTTTTAATGGGAACATCCACTATTAATGGTAATTTTCAATAGCTACGTTAAATTACCAGAGGGTAGTATAGAAAGACATCCTCAATCTTGGTGACACACTGGTTTCTGTCATATGTTCTGGCTGTATCCTGATTTTTCGTTGGCAAATAGAACCACCGTCCAAAGGTTCACCAAACCAAGGTTTCTTTCGAACTTCCTCCAAAACAACATCTTTGGGTGGGATTCACAACCATTTTACCTCCGGTAATCAAGCATGGCAATAGAAAATCCCCCATTTATAGCTGATTTTCCTAGCCATTCATCGTCATTTATGGTGGGATTTCCATCCCAGCCACCGTTTGGTGAAGACATGTGAAGACCCATCGCATCTGGGGCCATGATCATGTCCTGCGGAATCCATGCGTTTTCCTATGTTTACCTCAGAGTTTTTCCTATGTTTACCTCAGGATCCATAGGAAAACCATAGGAAAACCATAGGAAAATGGAGGTTTACCCTCTGGTAAACTAACGTAACTATGGAAACATCCACCATGCTATTAATGGGTAAATCCACTATTTCGACTGGGCCATTTTCAATAGCTATGTAAACGTTTACCAGAGGGTATATCTTCAATATATCCCCATTGTTGTCAGTCAAAACCCCGACGTTTGTTGGTCGACCAATAGTTTTGATGGTTAAAACCATATAGTCAAAACCTATACTTTACATTACTTTACCAGCATTTGATCTGGATGAATCAATAACTCCCAACCTAAAAAGTATGGCCATTGGGGCATGATTACGCTCGCGTTCAGGATCACTTCTAGTCTGGATCCATGTTCAACTGACCTAAATCTAGAGCTTCCAATACTTTCTACTCATTTCTCAGGTTTAAATCTTTCGTTTCTAATGGTTTCTATCCTAGAGGTGGACTTGAGAATCTAGCAGATACATTGTAACTTACGGTAAACCCAATAATAAACCATCCCCAAAATTAAGAAAAAAATGGTGGTACCAACCCTACGAAACTGGAGGCTCTTGGACTCTTGACGCTAGCTTTTCCTCATTATTCCTTTCCTCAGTTCCTATCCTAGGCTTAGATTTGAGAACCAAGCAGTATGACCAGTATTACCCATAAATTCACTATCCACAAGGTATAAACCCACATCAACCCTCCAAGTTTCTGGAGGTTTACCCGTTTACCTGTTGGGTTTTAGCACTTCAAATAGCGATTTTCCCTCCTGCAGGGCCACCTGAAGTAGGGCACTTTTTCCAGAGCTTCATCCAACTTCTTCCTGGCGCCAAGGTGGATGCTACAGCTATGAAAGAACTCCTGCAACTCGTTGGTTCGTTTTTTTTTTAATCAATTAGGTTTTCTGAGCCAGTTATAACTAGTTAAAACTACGGTAACTACATTTAAATATACGGATATTTAAATATACGAACAGGTATTTTAGACTACCTCCGGGAAGGTTTTCCTTGGCCCGCCCAGCCATTTAAACATACGGAATCCAATTCATTTAAACATACTGCAACTACATTTAAATATACGA
>Ga0126342_10006699_pt1 | contig 20481 bp, 24 predicted proteins | sample Cyp1metagenome_FD_92528 | JGI IMG/M metagenome (GOLD analysis project Ga0126342, IMG submission 92528) | Coral microbial communities from Lord Howe Island, Old Settlement Bay, Australia - Cyphastrea 1 metagenome | ecosystem: Host-associated > Invertebrates > Cnidaria > Coral ...
CCACTTCCTTGGCAAAGGAGTAGGAAGCATCCCCAAGCTTCTTTGCAGCATCGCCGATCTCATCAGCAAAAGCCGCAGGAGCCATCATCATGCTGGCTGCTGCTGCTGCGGCCACTGGAGCATTATGCCGAGGCCCAGGCACAAAATTCAAGTGCTTCTGCAGACCGCATGCGACAGCCACCGCAACTCCGACAGCAATAGCTTTCCTTGCTCCACGCACCATGGCCACTAAAAGTTCAAAAGTCTTAAAGTGGGTCGGATTTGCTCAAAAATTAGCCTCTAAAACTGGCTTGAGCCAATGCATGCATATCATTGCATATCCATAGCTCCTGAGCTCCCCCCATCTTGGTGTTGAATCCCGAAAACTGGCAAATGAGTGTGCTCAAGCACAACCCATTGAGCCAACTATGAGGTCTTGATCCATAAGAAACAGTGAACGAACTGCTGCAAGCAAGTGGAAGTTCGCCGGGGACTTTCACGCCTATGATTGCATCTTAGCATGCAATCATGTGGCACACCCCGGCCTTTCGCCACCTGTGATGGGCATAGCTGGTTCCTGCCTGTAGCTACCTTGGCCACTGACAGTGTCAAAGTCCAGAAAGGACAAGAAAATGGAAATACCTCGTCTTATCAAGAGTGGTTGGCTTAATTAATATGTTATCCCAAATAACATGAAAGTCAGTTGGGTGTAATATCATCCCATTTCGAGGACAGACCAGAAGAATGTGACACCAGTTTATCCAATGTGATGAAAGAGATGTTGCTGAGTCGTCCACCCATTGCCAAGCAGTGTCCTATGTCTTGGTAGGGCTTGGACCCTGCAACATGAAGCATTTACAGAAGTGCGTCATGACATGGGTCAAAATTGGTTACCCAAACTTCAAAACTCAAGAACGACCAACAGTTGCTTCTGCTCGAACCTTCAAGTTTCGACCCATTGATTGTATAATCTGCAAATCTAAGGAAACTTCTCTGGTGTCATCTTGACATGTTGGGCAAGTCAGGCCTCTGCACTCTTCCCAAGCAGAGCACCCGCATCGAACACAGTGGCATGATTCCACCCATCACTCCGCTGCAGCCAAAAATTTAGCAGCAGTGCATCACCTGCAATGCTTCGAAGCAGAAAAGACCTGCACACTCAACAAGATCAACAAGTCTCTCCAAAAAATGATACCCCAAATCCGATAATCGCTCAAAAGGGTGGATTTTGGAATTTCGGAGTTACCGCAAAAAAAGAAGGTCCACGCTAAACATGTCCTTTTTTTGCTTCTCTGATTTGTTTCCTGTCACAATCTCCTTTGCGATCGCTCCAAGCAACGCTTGGCATAGAAACCCGGACACCCAAAGGCTCGCGCCATCAGCCAAAGGTCCAGCATCCAGGTTTGTCCTATGCACTCCCCAAGCACTGAGGCACTGAGCAAGGCCAATACGAACTAACACTAACAAAGCCTTGCCATCCTGTACACCCCTCTCAACTCCGAATCAGAAAGTCTAAATTCATGGAGCCAACTGTCATCCAACGCCGCACCAAACTAGAGGCATCCAGCTTCCGCGAGCATGATTGCAGAGAATGGTTCAGCCTGTTGAACTGACAGCTCTCCGGCACTTGCGAGTGCCAGTACGGACGCGAAGGTCAAGGCTGCCGTGGTCCTGTCTTGTTGACCTGGCCGCATGATGCTGTCGAAGGAAATCACACCATTCTTCGCCCCGCGCAAGCACTTGCGAATGATGTCTCCCACTTCTGCTGTTCGATCATCTTGTGCTTCCACATTGCCAAATCCACCCAGCTTCATGTCATCCTCCAGCTCTACCGGTTCCATCACAACATCACCAAGCAGGGTGTCAATGGCTGCAGACTCAGCGGCCGCATACATCTCAGCATCGGGGACATCTGCATGCAGCTTGGGTGCTCCACTGAGGAGGGACTGCATTTCAGGCAACTCAGAGAGGGCCACGTTTGTCCCCTGCTCGAAGTACAGCACGCTGTCTGGATCCACCAACAGCCTGCTATGAGGTCGGAAACGAAAAAAAAAAAACCTTCTGGGGGTCAGTGTGGCATGTGATTTTCCGTCATTCACCCGCCTTCCATCATCCTACATATCATGTTACTATACAAATGAATATTTTATATATCATACATTTACAGTACATATGTACAATAGATAATCATATTCAGGTACTCAATCAGCAATCAAACGTTGGATACCGTTGGGAGTTTGGGAGGCCTGAAGTTGGGCGCAAAGCGATCCACCGGTTGCGCGTCCAGCTCCATCATCTCGTGGTAGGTGGCTGCATTGAGGCGAGGGCGACAGAGACTCTCGTGGCGCTCATCTTGACCTGCCGTGCCCATTTGAATCTGAGTTCGGAGATTCCGGAAATGAGTTGTAGGTTGTAAGTATCCAACATGATGCAATTTCCATCAAACCACTCAAACCACTCAAAACTCCATCAACATGCCCCATCCCCATCTCATCCCATCACCTTTCACCATGATGGGATTGCCATCAAAGCCATAGACCACGCCAGGCCGCAGCAGTGCAGCTGCGGCGCGTTCCTGGCGGCAGCGCTTCGATGCCTCCATCGCCAGCGTCTCAAGGTCCACGGCAGCTGGCGCTACGGGCGGCTCCTGCAGCTCGATGTTGGGCACGTTGGGAACGGCGCCTTCGGCAATGGCCACGATCTTACCTGAGGAAGGGAGATACCCTCTGGTAATTTAACATAGCTATTGAAAATGGTGATTTTCCATAGCTATGTTAGTTTACCAGAGGGTAAATTCTGAGAAGGATTCAATAAGATATGATGGGTATTGGAATTACAACGATGGATCGTATTAGTTAGATTCAGATAGCAGGATTATGTTATAATGATGGATTACTGTTACTATATTATTGTGATGATGGAATGATTATATGTATACTGGGGGGATTCTGATGGATTTCCGGAAGAAGCGGAAGATGGAAGAGGAGAATGATGATTAAAATTAAAAATGTATTAATTGTGTAAATGTAGATGGAATATGTGTTGATGGATTCGGGGCACATCAATATCAATTTTGGGTGGATGTTGGCGATATGAGATTGTGAATAATGAAAATGAACAAAAAAGAATGGGTGTGGGTCAAAATGTGAGGCGCAGTGGACGACGATTTTTGGGCTTTAGCCATAAGCCATAAGTTGTTTGTAGTCCTAATTTTGACCCATACCAAAGCCATATCTGAAACCACCAACTGGCTGCAATCCTGTGCGTCAGTAACTTCCAACCGATCCTTTCCCTCCTTGTTCCCTTCTTCGGCCTGAAATCGCGGCACCCAGCCTTCCGGCTTCTGATCATGAGACACCTCACAAGCACTGGGATCCAGTAGCTGGGGCATCTTCAATTCGGCCAATTCGATAGAGGGCAGGACTTCTTGAGAAAACCCCGCACCCAGCTGCAGCAGAGCTCCCTGCTCCAGTGGTGCCCTGGTCCAATCAAAGGCCTCACAGGCCTCCACTCGGGCCAGATCCAGGTCCAGGGTCAAGGCTGCCTCCATGCGTTGCCTCTTGGCAGCTGGGAGCCTAATCTTGTGATCCTCCGTGAAGGGCTGGCGGGCAAACATCAACACCACACGTTCGGAATCGAAGTAAAGGGATCGCGCCCTCTCATTGTTGATGACACAAAAGCCTTTGATCATCGTCCCATAGACCCGGAGAGTCAGGGGCTTCTCGGTCTGCGGCCCATGGTCCTCAATGAGCCGCTGCACTCGCAGCTGGATGTCCATGTCCACCTGCTTCTTGCGCTGCCGAGCTGTAGAGGTGGCTGCCACCCAGCAGTCCCTCCAGCGCTCATCGTAGAGATCAAAGGCAACTTCTTGGGGCATGGTGCCAGACACTGTGAAAGTTTGGAAGTGAGAAGTTGAGAGAAGTTTGTGGCCGTCAGGCCGGAGGGGGTCAAGGGCTCCAGATGGAATCTTGAACCTCCTTGCAAGGCTGCAAGAAGCTGCTTCTGAAGCCAACTACTCACCAAAAAGAAAGAACAGTGACAAATGGTCATAAAAGCTGCATCTTGCATCTTCAGTGCAAGGTTTGTAGTGGTCTCCGAGTAATTTGATGGAGACGGGTTGAACGCCATCCAGAACAAAACAATAGCAGCAAGATCTTTTCATGTTTGACCTTTCATTCTCAACAAGCACAGCTGCACCACTTTCACAAGCAACAAATGTCTTGCTGTTGGGCCGGGACCCGCCAGCACCACCCAGTTTCAGTGGCGCCAGCACCAGCTAGCTCCCTTTTGGAGCCTGTGGAGGTAGAATCACCTCACCAACCAGAACCAAGCGGCGATCAACAGGGGGAGATCCCTGGGAGAACTCAGCTTTGGACGATCAGCGTATCGCCTTCGGCCCAGTCATTTTGCTTATCCTGAGCCGTGTATTTCTGCAACAGAATGGCAAGGCCCAGAAAAGATCAAAGGTCCATATGGACCCACGAATCTGGATGACCCATCCTGGCAGGCTTTGTGGCTCAAAATGACTGATGCCATCTGATGCCCACAAAAAATTGGACAAAATGATTGCCTAAATGGACAGATACTAAGTGACTAAAGCTCCACAGACTTCCCCTTGACCCTGGTCCCCTTGCCTTGCCAAGTTGACACTCCTGCGCAGGATCCAAGCATCAGTGGCAGTCCATGATCCTCCTCTGGTCCCACCCTCCAATGAGATGAAAGGAAAAAATACCGGGATTTACCAATTCTAACCGCAGTTTTGAAAGGTTGTTCAATTCAAATGCCTTGCACCTTTCCCTGCAACCAACTTCCATTCACCATCCACGCTGTTTTCGGAGCCCTGTTCCAGGCCTCGTTTTGGGATTTCCATCCCACCAGCCTCGGATCCAAGGAAACCCCCATCAACGAAGACAGTGAGTCAGTCCAGACTGAGGAACTGGCAGGCCGCCACGCTTTCGAACTGTATCCTTAGCAGAAAAACTTCCATGATCTCGCCATGTTTGGCGCCAAAGATCCAGCAGATAAGGAGGATATCGGCAACCCTGGAACCACCTAAATGTCATCCAAATAGCTGGTAGTTTATGGGTCTCATCCCGAAATGGAAAATCAAGGGTTTTGACTCATCCACATGTTGGGTTGAAGCTTCTGACAGATTAGTTCCTACTCCCCATTAAACCACTTGGTATAACCACGTCTGGCTATGGCTCAAATGTATTTACCCCTCTTTTGGAATGATTTAATACTCAAAATGACCCATGTTTGAGCCCCTATAACCATGATACAACTCATATCACCTTTAACCATCAACCACCAGGTCTCTGAATTCTCCATTTTCATCCTTCACATGCAAATGACGGAAGGTCTGTCGTTTCATGCTAATGACCTCCATCATCACAGAGCTCATCACCCATAAAGCACTTGCAGGTCGGCTCTCCTGATTAGCTCCTTCACCACAACCTCTCCGACAACATATGCAGCTTCACATGCGGTGTCCAGCCCAAAAGGCAGTTCCGCAACTGGTTTCTGACCAGGTGGAGGCTCGACAAAATTGCTCGCACTTCTGAGCACAAGCAAAGCATTGGATCCGGCAAAGCTTCGGCCGGACCGCTGCAGACCTACCAAAGCCTCGGCAACTGCAAAGTCCTCCATAGCAGATGTGCTTAGGCGGCCCTCACTCCTGGAGTTTCCTGCCGGAAGCCAATACTTTGTCCAATTTCGGGCCCATCCAGCGCTCTCGCTGCCAGTCCAAAAAACATCTGTTGACAGAGTGTCTCCTAGCATCACCTTTGGCGGAGCTCTCGCTGCAGAAGTGTTGTAGCGGAGACGGAGCTCCTGGAAGTCCTCTGAATCCGGGAGCTTCATAGAGTGCGTCAAATCATAGGCCCACTGCACCAGTCTAGAATTGAGCTCCACAACCATGGTGCTCTGCTCAGCAGGTGATGGCAAAGGAAGTCCATACGGCTCGTTTCGATGCAAAGGCAACCAACCGCTTGGCCATGCTTTCGGCATTTCTCGAGGATCAATGAATTTCACTGCAGTTCCATCAACCAGGCGCTGACCCCATGTGACGGACCCCACGGTTCCAACCAAGGGATCAACACCTGCAATGCCAGCCAAAAGCCATGCAGATTTTCGCAGATCGAAACGCTGATCGTACCCCAAAGCTGTCACCGACTGTGCAGCATGCTTTGAAGTTTCACCGGTCACCATGCCAAGGACCTCCAATTCACTATTCCAACACAGAACCTTTGACCCAGCACCCCCTGGGAATTGCAGCTCTTCTTTCAGCTGCAAGCGCTCCTTCCACCTGACAAATTCAGGTGGAAACGTGGTGACCACCACCACCTTTGGGACAAGCTGGGCATGGCTAAGCCCTACCAAGAACAGCAGCCACGTTAGAAGCAGCATGGCGCAGTTGGGATACTTAGGCAGCAACATTCTGATGGCTTTCTTTTTGAAGCCGTTCACAAATATTACGTACCATGCAATATGTAATAAATCCCCGGGTGTCTGTATCTATGCTTCGCGCTTCAACAAGTGCGCGCCCGAAAATTTTGGAGGTAAAAACCAGCAAACCATTATAATTACCGTAAGTGCCTGATTTCGACGATTCTGCAGTAAATTGTGCCTTGGTGTAGGGGTTCATCGGGTGCTACTCAGGTACCCTTGTCTGGCCCGATTGAAACTGCTGCGCTGTGCCACCTTCCGCCATTTCTGCACATGTTCTCCTGCATGCGCTTAAGCCAAAATGGCTACGGACTTTTCATCCTTCATCCCATTTACGGATGATATTTTGTATTGCTGGATCCCTGTGCATTGATGGCCGTGCCCCCAAGGACTGGGTATACAATGACAATCCAACTAGCACATATCATACTTTGTAGCCATCCCAAAAAGATAGAAATGTCTTTCCAGCTGATTATAGATGATATTCAGATATATTTAGCAGCAAAGCACATATTTCATCATATTTCCAGGGTCCCACTATACATCCAACGGTGGCAAGCCCACCAACCGGTGAATCCCAAGCGTCGCTGAGTTCCCTCCAAGTCTTCGCTTCCTTGGCGTCCTCATCGAAAGCGGCCACCGTGTCCCGAGGAGGCAGGAACTCCTGCACCGGCCTGACCTTGCCGATCCAATGGAGCCTGGGGGGCCCTCAAAATCTGACCGTTTCTCATCACGGTCCCAGACGGTCCCAATAAAATTTATGGAAAACTTGGGGAAAATTGCTGATAGTGCTGGCGGGAGTTCAGTATTTTGGAATTTTTGGAAGCCCATCAGCATTGTTTTCAACAGCTCTAAGTTCCAGCCTGCAAGGAAGGACAGCTTGGAGACATCAGGATCATCAGGGTATTGAACCTGGGATGCTGCAGAAATTCCCCATGACCTCTGGAAATCTGACCCCAACATCCGACATCTGGGGCATGTCACACAGCTGGCTCGGACATGGCCATCATGAAAATGCCCGTCTCCAGCGCCTCCAAGGGCTGCAGCCAATCTTCGCAGATCTTGTGATCTTGTGACATACCCTCTGGTAAACTAACATAGCTATGGAAAATCACCAGTTTCAATGGGTAAATCCACTATAAATGGTCATTTTCAATAGCTATGTAACAAATTACTAGAGGGTATCTTCCATTTACCATTTGGGTCCCGGTCCAAATATGGACCCATCCCCAATACCCCCAACAAAACACCGAGGCTGCCTTGCTTCGAAAGAAGTAGGCCATCTTTTTCAAGTTTTCATTGCGCCACAAGACCCGCTCAGTTCGCGGGTCCAGAACTTCGCAGATGATCTTTGACTTCTTTTGGCTCCTGAAAAAATGGCAAACGCTATGGGTCAAAAGTGGGTACCCCAATATATGATTGGATCAATACCAAAAAAAACCTGTGGCAATTTGGAAAATACAATGCCAACAAATGGTGGGATGGCTAAGTTTGACCCATACCCAAATGACGAAGAACATCTTCAAAAGTGCATGGCAATCTCCAGAAGATTGCCATGCAGAAATCACCATGATGGATGATTCCCAGCGAATCTGATGCTTCGATCTGAACTCAACCCTGAAAACAATGGGTAATTATATAATATACTATATAATAAACATATCTCCTATATAAGAATTCATTAGTGAAAAAAAAAGCAGGGTTTACCAAAAAAGTGACAATCCCAATTGTAGTGCCAATGATTTTGACATTCTACCTCTGAACCACATTGGGTATGGGTCCATATACAACAATAATTGGATGGTTAATTCTAGAAATAAGATGAAATATGTTAAAATCCGTGGTACCCCAGGTCTCTAATTCTGATCCATACCATGGACGAATGTTCTCCTCTATGTTTTTTTGGGGTTCATCCGGGCCTGACATTCGCTAGCTTCCGGCATGACATACCACTAAGCTTCGGGCACAGCTTCGAGAGAGTAGGTACGGGCTTCCAGCAGCTCACATGCCTGGCCAGACAAGCAGAAGCCACGGCCATCGAATGGATTTAAGGTAGGGGGTTCTGTTTTCCCTGAAACCGATTCTGGGAACATGTTTTAAGTCTTCAAACTCTCTGCGGAGCCACACAGTGGCCAAGCTTTGGCATAATCACATGGAAGCTGTGGTGCCTGGGCCTAGGACTTTAAGCTAAAACAAATGGGTTTGTCTGAAAATAGGGTATATTCCCAATGAAATAGCCATTTAATAGGGATTTTGTGATCAGCAAAACCATTGGGTTTAGGGGTTTTCTCTATTTTCAGACACACCCAAATGAGCCTAGGACTTCCAAGCCTTTTGGGCTGACGGTACCCAACTTGGATCATGTGCACAGTAGCATGGTGCAGCATGGTGTGCTTGGATCAACGCACGTCAGCGTCAAGTGCCTCAGGTGTGCTTGTTCGTGGCCCACAGTTTTCTCCCAAAATGTCTGCAATGACCTCAGAGAGAGGAGTGAGACACCCTTATCCCCGGCCAAAAACAGCAATGTCTTAAATCATCTTGCGTGGATACCGCTCGAGACGTTATGGCTGCAAGAATGCTTGTTTGCGGCTAAGAGCCTCTCTCAGGAGAGGAATCAACGAGTTTCACTCCATTCAATGATGGAAAACCTGCTTCTGAGCACTCTCAAAGGCCAATTCTGGATTGGTTCTGCTAGTTGACAGGAATCCCCTCCCATGTCTTCTTACCATCAACGGGCCAAGGACCGGACCAGCAGAGAAGTGAGGCAAGCCGAATCCTCAGGGATACCCACGCCGGTAATCATGGCCCATGGCAACCACGGCCTTTAAAATCCTTTGATTCTCAGGGCTTTTAGTGGGAAACCTAGTGGGAAACCTGGGGAAACCTGGAACCAAGTTACCAAATGATACCAAATGATTTTTTTTTCCAGCCATGTTCGATGACCAGAGGCTACTCCATTGGATGCACAAGCCACAAACGACACAGCGCAGGCTGGGCGCAAGACGCAGGTGAGCGTGTCATCACCTCAGAGTTGTTGGAACCCTGACAAAGATGAAAAAAGCTAGACCCTGGTCAAATAGTGGCAAATTACTTTTCAATCTTTTTTAGGGTTGCTTTACATTATATTAACAATACTGGATATATGATATACAGATTGTAATGTAACTATTTGAAGTAATTAGCAGGAACGAGTCTTGCTGAGATGTTTGGATCTTGTTGTGATTTTAACTAGCAGCGCGTCTCGCACAACCTATTACCCTGTGGTCACAGTGTGCCTGGTGCCTTCGCCCTCCTGTGAAACACATACATGATATTGATCAAAAGATCGTTTGCGAAACGGGACTATTCGCTTGCAAAAATCCTTATCAATTTTTCAATGACGTTGCTGGGGTCGCCACCAACTTCATCATCGTCTGCAATCTGGCGAAAAGGTGACAGAAATCTTGGCAGGAATCTTACTTCAAGAAGTATGTATTGTATCTAAGGACCAAAGAACCTATCAGTTGCGCACAGAGACTGTTCCAGATTCAAAGCAATCAGCGCAACCCGCGCATCAATGGCCAATCGTGGATGCTCTGTGTGATTTGAAGCTATCAATTCTTTTGTAGGAACCTCAACAGCCAAGTTGCACCTTTCATTGGATTTCTTCAGTCCCACAGTAACATCAGTATCATCAGTTCCATATCCAAAGTGTGGCGCCAAATATTCCCCGGATCTCCCCAACCCCAACCTGTTCAGAGAGATCCATGAATTGGCTCGCCAACTGCGCCAGGATCAGAATGGCCCCGGGCTGGCTCTCGCCATCCACACCGTCGAGGGCCTGGATGGACTGATGAAACAGATGGCCTTCTACACAGGAAAAGACACCCCCAGAGTATGAAAAAGTGTCAGATCCCCTGAAAACCGAGGGGTCCGAGGGGGTTCTGACGGAATCCTAGCGGAAACTGTTCAGGGCCTTGATTTGGGGCACTGGGCCTTCTCCAGTGGCAACTGTTCCAGCATCTTCCTGGAGGTTCGTGGACCAACAAGGTGCTGGAGCTCCTGAGCGAAGGCGGAGCGAAGGCGGAGCGGGGCCTTCCCTAACCCCAAGATTTCAGCAACAAACTTTACGAAGTTGGATTTATGGTAGATATATGGTAGATATAGATATAGAAATGATATAGATATTTATATATATCTTATAGTTTTAGCTTTCCTAGATGGATTTATAAAGCAACTTAAGAACTGGGAAGCACCGCTTTTGTTGGGATAAAGTTATGGAATGCGAGCATTTCTTACATGGAATCATACTCATACTCCACTACTGCGGTTCTAGTCTTTGTGGATGCTGCAGGGCGCTCATTTTGAAGCCCAAAACTTAATTAATGGACACCTTGCAACCCAGACACGATGTTGCGAAGTTTTCGCTGGCCTTTGCCTTTCGCAAGAAATGGCGGATTTTCACTCTCAAATCACAAAAAGTGGGGAAATTCAGGCTGAGTACTTGGATGTGCATCCCAGTAGTGTGTAATAACACGGTTACATGTGGAATACATACCCCAGCAATGAATCATTTAACGACCAATGATCGGCGCCTGCACACAAGGCAATGCGCTGCGGTTCAGTGCGCTCTGATAAAACATGAACTTCTGTGCCTCAATTCGGTGTCACAGATGCGCCAAAGGGGTCCAGAAATGGGTGGCTGGTGCCTGACGTCATGGTGGATTTATCCCTAATTGATGGCCATCTGATTGGGGAAAATGGTGATCATCCATCAAATATGGGGATGCTGGCCATTGTTGAGAACCAAATCATCCTCCCAATCTCTCCCAATTTCAGTTCGCTGGGAAATCATTCCATCATGCTTTGGGCGTCTCCAAAACAGGGGGGAAGGACTCCACAACCATTCTTTTCTCCTGACGAAGCCCCTCCCATCATCAATCAAATAATGTTGAAAACGCAATAAAAAACCGACCATTTGAGATGGTTTCACCCTTAAAAGTCGTGATTTTGGGGGATGGTGTATCACATTCGTGACATTTTGAGGTCACTAATCTTGGGGAGAAACCTCCACAACATCCGTCAGGTCGCAAAAGCTGAGCCCGTGGCCCGGCGGCACTTTCTCATCAAGCAGAGCAAGGACTTCTGCGAAATCTGAACAAAGCTGCTGCTTGTTACCCCCAACTGGTTGGCATGGCCCTTTCGGGGACCGCAGATTTGATGATTCTACCTTATCATTCAGGTTGGGGAGCAAAATCTCAACAGAAACATGGTCACAATTTGACCCCTCGGCACAGGCTCATCATTTCTTGCACAGCCTGCAGGCCAACCAATCACCACGTACACGCGCTTTCGTGCGCCCTGCCAGCGCGGAGAAAAATACAGTATACAGGGTGTTGCTTTTCGCTAAGGGTAGGGAAAGTGTCCACCAAAACTGTTTTCTCACACTGGCAGCCTGGCAGCCTGGCAGCCTAAGTAGCTTTCGGCCAGACTTGACCAGCATTGGACCACAATCGAAATAGATAATCACATCGAAAAAACCATCTATATTCGGGGTCCCCAATGAATTGTGCCCAGACAGCTGCATAGAAAGCGAATCATCCATGTCCTCCGCATCAACTGGTGTTGGCGATGAACTCCTTGCATTCGCCGCTTTGCTGAAGACGTCCGGCTCTCCTTAGCCAGGGGGGTGGGATGTCCTGGTGCTTGTTGCAGTTCAGCTGTCACTCCAGAGCAACACACCATGATGCATCATGGTACTGAATAATCACCATTTTTTTTCATAGTAAGACATCTAATGAGTGGAAAAAATTGCCCATTGCTAGCTCAGATTTTTCCGATACCCTTGTGCAGCCTGGTACCCTTCTGTTGACATCAAGATAGCCGGTAGTTCCAACCGCGGTGTTTTTTTTCTTGCTTTTTTGGCTTTCAATCTCTGGGTCTGGGAATGGTGCGTCGTTTGGTTGCCAAGCCCAAACACTGGAACCGAACCGGAAGGGAACTTTGGAACCCTGGAACCCCTTCTGCTGTTGGGTTGAAAAGCCGGGTTAACAATGGAATTTCCTCCCTGAATTCAGATGTTCCAGTGCGTACTATTCTACCCCCACATTTCCACTACTTCGTTAAAGCCAAACTTTTTGTGGTTTCCACCATTTCTGCCAGTTGAAACCTCAAACTCTGCTGGATTCCACTACTTCTGTTGCTTAAAACCGCCCATGTTTTTCCATAGTTCAACCAGCCCAAAAAAAGGTCGAGCCATCCTCATCTCCAGAAACGAGCGTCCGGAGACCAACGTGCTGGGCATGAAATCCGGATCTACACTGCGCCAGTGAAACAGCGAGCTCGTGGGCGCTTCAACATCCGCCCAGTTGGAAGCCATCACCAACAGCCGCTCCTGTGCCTATGGAAGCGGTGGCTGCTTCTCCAAGATTAAAACTTCCCCGAAACGGATGGTTAAATGTTCAAAAAGAAAACTGTGAAAAGTGTCATTTTAAGAGGTCTTCCCAAGTTTTTGGACACACCCATTTCTCAATCTGTCTTTGGCCTAAGGCAAAATGGGGGCGTGGCCGACCAATAATGATGATAATGATGGGCATATGATGGGGATATCAATAGAGATATTAATCCACATTAATGCGATTAATATGGGGTAGTCCCATGCCCAGTGATGTTCTGGGAACCCAGCTACTACCCATAGGACTCCAAGACGGCCCGCTCCTCCATTGGTCGGTCATCGCTGGGACAAAGATCGATACGGGTGCCGTGCGCATTGACCACTGGTTTCGTTGCCTGAGACCCAAGATGGAACGAGCATAGCTCATGATGCCGGAACAAGATTGGGTCGACTGGCTTCAGTGGAATTAAATGAAATCTATAAGATAAGTCCATAATGATGGTAGATTGGCTATGGAAATCAAATATATGTCAATCATTGTCAATCGTTCTCTCTTGGAAAATCGAACTTTTGCTGGCTCCATCCCCTCCAAACTGCGCCCCGTGGCAAATGCCCACCCGTCCTCGACGCCAATGCAAACCGCCCGATCAAAGGCTTTGCGAGCTTGGCCAAAGGTTTGCCATTCGGGCAGCGGCTGAATGACCTGGGATGATTTACCAAAAAAACGATGCAGAAAGGAGGGGGGGTTAATTACCTGGTTGATATAACCTAGCTAACCTCAACAAATGGGGGGTTCTTGTCAATTTTCCGTTCCATCCTGAAATACGCCAAAAGACATACAGCTCCTCTCCGGACGTAAAGGAGCAAAGGTCGGTGATCATGCCACCTGTGGCCCCAAGTGGCCAAGGGAGGGACTCAACCAAAGTGGTGACAAATCATAAACCTCGCCTTTTTTCACTACTTTTTTAGATGAAACCCAAATGCTTCTGGATAAACTTGGGTTAGAAGCGACGAGTTTGGCTTCGTGCCACCCCAATCTGATAGTTGTAGCTTAAGTCAATCACATTGCAGCGGCTGTTCTGAAGAGAATAAGTCCATCACCCACAGTTTGGTCCGTGGCAAGCAAGGACAGGATGTGGCTGCAAGCAGCTCGAGCATGGATTACCTGCACGTCTCATTCAAAATCGATATGACATCGCTCTACATTCAGATGTTACGCTTAAAAAGGGCACATGTCACACATGTCCGATTGCAGAGTGTTGAAACCCAGTCCGGCCCATTCCGACCCATTCCAACCATTCAGTTTTCTCCACGGTCAACTGTGCCACCTGTGTCCCTGTGGGATCTGGGTGCAAGCGTCGCAAGACCGTCTCCACCTCGTGCATCTGAACCTGCCGGAAGCAGCTGCATCATCTGCATCATCAACAACCAAAAGGGAAGATAAGTAAGGAAAATGATGGATACAACCACCATGGTAACCAATCCAAATTTGGGATATAACGACATCTACAAACAGTGGAATTGATCATCATTCTTACCCTCTGGTAATCAAACATGGCCATCGAAATCCCCCATTTCTAGACATTTGTAGACTATCTTTGCCATTAAAATGCCCATAAATAGGGGATGTCCCATTGACAACCCTCACATAAAGTAGCCATTCTTCATGGGATTTCATGGGGAATTCTGCCCACCTCAGCGAAGACTTTGCACTTCACTGGCTGACGGAGCGAGGACAAAGCCACCATGACGCGGACCTGGGAGATGTCGATACAGGGAAATCCATTGGGAAATCCATTGGGAAAACACCGGTCTTTTCCAGGGAAAAGGTCTGCGGGTTGAACTATTTCCTCAGCATTTGCTGGTTTTAAGGGACCAACCGTCTCCAGATCGGCGTTACGCTGGTCTCCCTCACGGCTCAGGAGGATGATTTCCTGCTGGGAAGCATATCATCCCATTGCGACTTCCAAAGGAGTCAGAATCAATGATTTTAAAAAGGACAATTGTATGAAACTTGCCATAGATTGGAGGCGAACTCCACCATTGACAAAATTTTGGCCATCCATCTCCTGCGCGTGGCTAGCACCCGCACGCTCCAACGAGTCGCCCTCGTGGGTGATGCCTTCGCGGAGCTTCAAACTGTTCAGCAACCTCCAGCGCCTGCAGAAATTCCGGAATGGCTGTGGAAATTCATGTGATTTTGATTGATTTTGCAGATTTACATCTCGATTCCAAGAAATTTGACACTGGGCCGGTGAAAAATTGAAAAATCTTGTATACATGAGGTTTTGTGTGCGACTGTTTAAACTCCAGTGGATGGAATGGAGTACCCGATTCTAGCAGAAAATTAGCGTGCATTAATGATTTTGGGAGAACCAAAGATATTTGGGTGATGTTTAAAGTTTATGATCACTTCAAAAAACTTCAAAAAGATCTCCGCTTTCTTGATATATCTTGCTTTTTCTGGCAGGAAATTGCAAAGTTAAACATGCAAACCTTGCACAGAATCAAAGCAAGGGTGAGCAATTCGCAAGTCTGACTTTGCACCCTTCAAAGCCTAACATGTTGAAAGGAATGAGCCCAAAGAAATCTGCATCCTTGCCAGGGGATCTGTCCTGCATTTTTGTCAAGATTGATCCTATCACTCTGATCTCACTCATCTAATCTAGAGATCAAGTCCATCCCTCATCAACCAATGCTTTTGTGGAAATATTCGGAACAACCCGCCCTACAATATTGCCATTGTTAAACAGGGAAACTGATGATCTTGTGGTACTTCAAGGATTCTCCCCATAGCCGTCAAAAACCCAGACCCAACTGACCCCACTGACCCCATCTGCCTGTCGAAGAAGGACAAACCTTCCCAGATCTGATAGAAGTGCTGCTGAACCTCCTGATGCATCTCCGAAACTTCTCGCTCCGCCAGCACCACAACAGACACCGAGAAATCGCCGCTGGAACGAAGGGCTTCGAAGAGTTCGTTCAACAAATAGAGGGTTTTTTCACTCCAACCCAGGATCAGGATGTGATTTCCATACCTGATGAGCAAATGGACCTGGGATCACCCTTGGAACCTCTTTGTTGGTTCACATATGTTCACATACCTGCATCTGTTTGCGCTTTCCCTTCCCCAAAGGAGATGATGGGACAGTCAATACCCGGGCCCAGTCCACAGGGATATTGGATATCAATCCCATTCTTGAAAGGGGACCAAAAAATGAATCAAAATGACATAAGCAGTTTTTAGGGATGCAACATCAAATAAAACATGAACGAAAACCACCAACTAGACACCAAATGCGGCTCTTGGTCTTGCTCCAACGATCCATGGAAGACCGGATCCATTCCACCTGAACGATCAACGGAAGCTCAAGATGAGAACTTCAGTCATCCGTTCGGAAAAAGAATTGGGTCTTAAAATTATGGGGGAAAGCCTGAGTCCAAAGGTCTACCATGATTTTCCCATTAAAACTGCTATAGATATTTGATTGCTGTTCCCCACTTTAAGGCACACCCAACCATTTTTAGCAGGGATGGATATTGCCAGAAGAGCTGGCTGCGTTGTTCCTGAGGAGCTGGCGATGATGCCCAGAAATGTCCTTGGAGCTGCTTGGCAGCAAATGGCAGGGTATCTAGTGAATTGTGATGCTGGATGATGATGGTGGATTCACGGTGACACACAGCAATTGCAGTTGTGCATGCAGCCAGAAATCAGGTTGTAGAGGAATCCGAGAACCGAGAAGATCAGAGCAGTTGCCTTCACTTTGGTCGGCGCACCAGCACTTACACCTTGAGACCAGCTGCCACATGGGCGGCAAAGAAAACCCCATGGCCAAGATGATCATAGATGATCCACGTCTATCCACGTCACATTTCACCATCACCCAAGGGCTGGATTTTGGCCCATGAGAATCATCCCAATCCACCAATATCCACCATCCACCGGCATCCGGCACCTGTCTGTGTGCCGGGATCAAAGAAAAGCCCCCAAGACATCCAGGAACTTTGCTCCCACGATGAATTCGCATTTTCATCTCCGCCAATGGCCGACCACACCACCTAAGACTAAGAGCTGCTCCGAGGAACAGTTTCATTGGATTGGTTCAAGGGATTTTTTTTACTGGAAACTTCCATATATTTGATGATAAAAAACGTGTAAAATACTATCATTACCTGAGATCTTCTCTTCCAACCCAGCAAAACCGTTCACATTCCACTAGGAAGATCGGGGTGAGAAGGAAACCCTCTGACAAAAATGATGCTGGTCTGGGATCATCATCAATCATTTTATCGAGTTTGAAATGGAAAATTCCAGGGCCGGCAGTTCAGACCCCACTCCGTGCGGGTCTAAGAAGCAGTTCCGGAGCCAATCAAAATCACCGCAGCGGCCTAGGTCTAGGTTGGTGCTTGGTGGTTTCAACCCATCCCAAAAATATGCGAAAATCATCGAAAATCAGTGGGAACCATCAGGTCAAATATGATTGAAAACCAGTGGAACCACCGATGAAATTGGAGATTCTCTGCAATTCTCTGCAACCATCATCCATGATCCTTCAAATCCGTTTCAGGAGATTTATCAACCCCACCAACCCTTATTGGAATCTCCAGCACCTCTGAGTAAGAGGCCAACAGCGACACCAATTGGCCACGACCATCTCCTTGCAACCAGTCACGCCTCAAGTGGTGCTGCCGCAGGGGATGGTTCCATTGAGATGGTTCCCCGAATATGGTGATGGTGAAAGGATGGTAACCATCCCAAAAGAAATATGCGAAATTCATAGTTTTTGACCCATCCCTCCTTTTTGGAGGGCAATGAATTTTGACCCATGCTCGCATGTGTGGATAGTATAGATGTTGCAAATCTCCTCAGTTTCTGACCAATGTCGCAGAGCAAACCAAGTCCGAACTGCTTCTGGCATGCAAAAGTGCAGGGGGAATGTCAGGTTGAGCACTGGTCGCGGTATATTTTTTTAGAACTCTAGTTTTTGTTTGTAACGAAAATCGTTCGGAAATGTGCAAAATGACAAATAAATATGATTGAATATGTTCCATCATTCTACAGATGAAAATGTGAAACATTTCAACAAGGACAATTTCTGCCAATGGCCACTAAAAGATCTGACATCCCTGCCACCCAGCCTTTCAGACTACAGCATAGGCAGCAAGTCCTTCTTTTTTTCTCTCTGAAGAGGCCATTTTGTCCTGGATTCGGTGTCTGACGGTACACACAAGCAGCCGAATTCTGCAAGTGTACTCCATGGCAATCAAAGATATTTATAGATATGTTTTCTCATAGATATAAGTTTCCAGCTTTAGGGATTTTCTCATTACCATGTTTGATTGCTGGGGAGTATATAGTCCCATTCCCAGGTCACTTGGTGAGTTTCACCAATTGAAAACCCCCAGCATTTCGTCCTGCGAAATTGCTCTTTTGGCTTTGCGTCCGGCTGTCCTTGTTTTGAACATCGTGCCATTTTGTGGGATCATTGAAACTGCAAAATGGTGGTGTCTCTGGTTTGATGAAAAAAATTGCCGCCCAACCTCTGGCACGATTTTTTGGCCTTTGGAGCAGCGCATTTTGTCCTGGAAATACCGCAGAACGAATCAAAACATCATTTTTGCAATCGCTACGAAGACCCCAAAATCGTATGGTTTGTCATAATTTTCCACATTTGGGCATCCTCCGTTTTTGGGCAAACCCAAATATGTCAATCCATTGATAAGCGCGGTGAAACCATATTGCAGTGCCTCCTTCACATCAGCCACATCCGGCACAACCGAGATTTCCATGGGCAAACATGGTCGCTGAGAGAAAATACCCAAGACATGTTCACTATTTTTGGTGAAGAAAAAATATCCACACTGCGGGATTTAGCAATTTCCATCTGAATTCAATTGTGCAACTGGATGTTTATTGTAGCCTTGTGAGTTTTTGTTCCTTGAATTGCATTGCAAATTGCATCAGACACATTCAAACAATTACAACTCAAAAACATACTACACCCGGCAGATTCATCATATTCATTCCAAATTAAAATATATAGGTAAAACAGCAACGCCAAAAACAAACATCACAAAACCATAAAACAATTCACGTGTTTGTCCATATGTGTCATCGGCAAAGCGAATGTGATCTCCCCGCCGTTGTGCAATAACATTGTGCCACAATGATGTGGAAGTGAAAACAATCAAACAAATGATGACAATGATGTTGATGATGATGATGATGTTGATGATGATGATGATGACAAACGATTTTTTTGCACCATGTGGTTCTGTGATTCATGAAAGTTGTCCTCTCCCATCCGTTCTGATCGGGGATGTGCCCACAAAAAGATTTGATTTTCCCATCTCATTTGCTTCAAGTGCTGGGTGTTGAAGGTGCAAAAGCAGAGGTAGCAGTGGTCGGGCGTATTGGGTTCAAATCTAGTTACCGACCAAGTGCAACACACAAGCGTCACACCTTTTCCTTGAAACACGACGTGTGCTGAAAAGGCGCTGCGGACATGCACGCGTCTTACATGACATGTCATCTCTACAGCTACATCTACACATGGGGTTTTACTCATGGTATGTTGCCACCTTCCTTAGAGTGACATGTGGTTTGGTGAAACCTTTCTACAGGTCTTCGTCGGAGTCAAAGACCTGATCTCTGTAGCCGGACCCTAAGAACCGGTCTTCGGCTCTTCGCCACACAGCGAGCTCCTCTTCCGTCATATTCTGGAAGGGATCGCTTCGAGTTATGTCCTCAACGTCTTGTTGGGACTCGGGCTCTCGCTGCGGCGGATCTGGCGGGTCAAACCGCTCTGGCGGGTCATCCCGCTCCGGCGGGACATCCCGCTCCTCTGAAGAAGATTCATCCTCAGCGAAGGCGTTGTCCTCTTCCATGGGTCAGTCGCTTTTCTTGTCTGCGCCATCTGATGAGCTCCTCCAGGGTCATGTTTGCTTCAGCTCCCCTTTGGGCCCATCTTTCTTCATGCCACCTTTCGACAGCTTGAAGAGTCAGTTCTACTCCTGACTGCCGCGGGGCTTCCGCTGGCGCAGCCATTCGAGCATTTCCGGCTTTGATTGCTAGTTTTCCTCCATTGCGGGTTGCCGTGAACCTCACATTCAGCTGAATCTTGGGATCCTTGAATCTGCAGCTGAACTTCCGCTCCTTGAGTAGGAACCAGTTCTTCTGGCTCGAGAGGAAAGAGCCATTCCGCAATTTGCCCGCCAAGTTGACACACTTTCCACCACACGGTGATAGTTCCAATCGCCGCCAGGATATAGAGGATCAAAATCATGCTGCCAAGTGTTGATTTCCTGCTGCTGCGCTGCGACAACGTTAATCTGGCTCAGGAGCACCAGGGTCTTAATGGCATTGACCTTGGCATTCCCTTGGGTCACCGTGGCAGTCTTTCCCGCTCCTTCTGCCTGCTTGTGAGTCCAGGCGACAGAAGCTGGGATTGGTGTCTTCCATGTTTGCTGTTTGTTGATTTGGGATACTTTCACATTGATGTGTTTTGAGCTTGACAGGATGTCTTCTCCTTGCGGAGGTTCATACATTCCAATTCCAAGTCCCGGCAGTGCTTGTCGCACCTCCGTTCCAGACTTGGGATGCTTTGTGAGAAAATTCGCACAGTTCACTGTTCCCGTGACTTTCCCCAAGGACAACAGCTTGGCCTGCAAGACTCCCTGCA
>Ga0126342_10006700_pt1 | contig 20480 bp, 10 predicted proteins | sample Cyp1metagenome_FD_92528 | JGI IMG/M metagenome (GOLD analysis project Ga0126342, IMG submission 92528) | Coral microbial communities from Lord Howe Island, Old Settlement Bay, Australia - Cyphastrea 1 metagenome | ecosystem: Host-associated > Invertebrates > Cnidaria > Coral ...
ACTTGGTGGCTCATCCCACTTAGTAAGTGGGTTATAACCCCAGTTATAAATGGGATAAGTAGGGTTAATCCACTTACAACTGGGGTTATAACCCACTTACTAAGTGGGATGAGCCACCAAGTAGATAGCGCTTGGGAGCACCTTCTGAAACCGGACCAACGTTCCCAAATCATGGCGAATTCCCGTGGCGGATTCACCACTGGTACTGGTTCTTTCTGTATGGGAAAAATGATGGGATTTATAGTGATTTTATGGTGATTTAGTGGTGATTTTATGGTGATTTAGTGGTTAATTTATGGTGATTTATGGGATTACTTCGATGCAACCGGATTTTATGGTGATTTTTTTGGACAATGAACCAGCAACCATAGGGATATTCGTCGGAAATACCATCTAGTCATATAACAGTTTGCTACGGAAACTTGCCCCTTTAGAGATTATTTACCGATTAAAGGTGGTGTTTTTCCAAAGCTATGTTACGATTGGGGATATATTTGCTGGCCCATGCCAGTTGGTAATCGTAGCCCCAGTCATAAGTAGTACAATGTGGGGCCCCCCAGTTATAAGTTGGTTTATAAGCCCCAGTAACTCTAGTTATAAGTACCATAAACCATAGTTATTGGAGTTATAAACCAACTTAGCTATCGTTCGGGGCCCCCACTTTGAAGGGGAAACAACCACTTATGAGTGAGGCGATTCTAGCCACTTACGATGCCAGGGATGTGGCTCCAAGTAGCCATGTAGATATCATGAAATTTTCCATGGGGATATACGAAAAAGGACATAGCAATTCGCAACAATATGGTAGTTGGGCATGTGTGAAAATGGATGATTGATACACATACTGGTTGGTGGTTTGGAACAAGCCCGGGCTCAAACACCTGCCAGGGGTGGGCTTGCTCTTACTGAGGTTGAGTGGTTTGCCCCCCCTGGTACTTGTCTTTCATCGGTTTCGTGCCATGTCATCCTGGGATGTTCCATGCGCTGACCCAAACCTGTTCAATCCTGACTGGTGCTCTGTTGCTACGGGCTCTACTGTGTCAGTGGTGGTCGACTGTGAACTGCTTACCTCTGAGTTGCTCACGGGTGTCTTGGTGCCTGGGAACCGACCTGTCCGTGTGGTGGGTGCTGTGGACTTTCAGGTTCGAGGCTGTCGTCGTCTTTCCCTGTTTGATGTCCTGGTTGGCTCTGTTGGGACCACTGTGGATTTACTGATTACAGACGAGTCCGTGATCATTGCCCACGGAATTCGGCAGTCTGGTGACCTTCTTCGGGTTGTTGAACTGTGGTCTGGCTTGGCCTGTTCTTCCCGTGGTTTGGAATCGGTTGGTTTCCGCCATGCCTGTAGTGTTGAATGGAGACAGCCTCTAGCCCAGCTTCACATGACATGTAACCCAGGTGTGCCGATCGTCCATGGTGACATCAACAACCCTTCGTGTCTCAAAGAAGTTATGAAGAGAGTTGAGCCGCCGTTCACTCTGATGTGTGGGATGTCATGTCAACCATATAGCTCAGGGGGCACACAAGCTGGTTCATGTGATGAGAGGTGGAACACTGTCCCAGCTACTGTCCGTGCATGTCACCTGTTTCAGTGTCCACTGCTGATCATTGAATGCGTTACCCAAGCCAGGTCCAACCAATTTGTCACGTCCTGTCTGAAGCAGCTTGAGGTCCAATTAGGTTACCACCTGACTGAAGTCACCCTGAAGTTGGAAGATGTCTGGTGTGCCAGGCGATACAGGTGGTGGTTGATTGCCTCACATCCGTCCATCGGCCCTGTGCAGATTCCGGAATGGCCAAGGAGCCTCAATCTGAACATCCGTGATGTCATGCCGTTTGCCCGACAGTGGCCAGCTGATGTGTTGCAGGAGCTGTTGCTCACTGACCATGAAGCTGCCCAATTCACGCTTGATGGTTCCAGTTTGAGGAAGTACCAGGTCAAGATGGATGGAAAACTCCCAACATGTTTGCACTCGTGGGGCAGTCAGGCATCCAGTCGCCCGTGCGGTTGCAGGACGTCAGGCTTTAGTGACCAGCTAGTCCGACAAAGGGGTATCTATGCTCAGCTTGTCCAAGTGATGAACTCTGAAGGTCCAGTGCAGTATAGACATTTTCACCCAAGTGAACTTGCCCTCCTGAACGGAATGCCACCGCCAGAAAGTTGGATGACTCCAGAACATCCACCACTGAGGCTTTGTCTGTGCGCTGTTGGCCAATTGGCTTCCCCACTGCAGTCGGTCTGGGTAGGTGCATGCATTGTGAAGCATCTGAATGCAATTTGGAATTGTGCTCAAGTGAGTCCGTCAGACCTCCTTCACGGATTTCGGTCACAACTTTTTCACATTGCCCAAGACATGTTTCCCAATGTTCCAGTTGCTCCAGTTGGACCCATGTGGACGTGTTTGAAATACCCAGATGGCACACAGGTCCATGTCCAAGTTCAGTCCCAGACCACTCTTGTTGAGCTGTTCCAAGCCGAGCTTGCCTTGACCCAGGACGCCCCTGATGGGGAATGGTTCGATGATGTCACTGGTGCCCCTTTGGACTTCAATGCTCAGGTGGGAGGTAGATGTGTCCGGGTTGTGGTCAAGTCAGCCACGGCCGAAAGGTCTGCCAGTTCATACTCCTTGACCCATGCACAGTTGGCACAAATCCCTCTGGATTTTGGGGATGACCCATCCGAAAATGAAGTTGAACCTGAACCAATGCCAAGTGATGTTGATGCCACAATGTGTCCCGAGCCATCGACTGCTGCGGTTCCCATTCATGAAGTTGCCCAGCCGTCTTGCCACAGCGATGTCAGTGCTAATCCAGGCCATGTCATGGACACGTTGTTTGGACTTCGTCGGTTGTTTGGGATCCAACTTGCCGCTATCTTGCCACCTCTTGTGTCCAACCAACAGGTGTGTGACAACTATCGTCAGGTCACTGTCCATGGTCCCTCCCGTCTTGAAGTCCTTGCCAATGAAGGGTGTGCTATGGGTGATGACGAGTTGGTGCTCCATCTTCGTGCTTGCCTGTTGTTGTCTGGCCGTACTGATGTTCAGTTGCTTGACCCCTTGTTGGCATCCAGTTGGCAGAAAGGAGGATCGGTTGACGACGTGCGTGCTTGGGCTAGCCAGTTTTGTGACTTGAAAAGCATTGTCACTGTCGTACATGTCCATGATCATTGGATGCCTGTTGTCTGGACTCTTGGACTTTGCGAGGTACGGGTGTCTATGTGGGAACATGTTGATGCAGACATTGACTGTTTGAGCCCACTGCATGGTCTTGTCAGCCAGGCATTCAATCGCCCCATGTTCAGCCTGGCCTGCACACGCCGATCGTTCAGTCGAGGGTTTTGCGGAGCTGCTGCCATTGCTTTCTTGTCTCACCGCCTTTTGGGTAAAGATCTGCCACAGACTGAAGATGCCCTTGGTGATATGCACCGTGACCTCAAAGAAAGCTTTGCTGCAGCATGTCATGATGTAGTTTCTTTGCCGAAACCATGGTGTTGGGGATTGGGTACCATTGATGTGCAGAGCCTCACGGTGGACTTGTTGAGCGCTCATGGAGTTCCTCCTGCGCAGTGCCAAATGCGTGCCAAGTTGGTTGTTCAAGCCCTTGGGAAGAACGAAGTCCATGCTGCCATTACTGGAACTGCTCCTTGGAGATCCTTGAAAGCCCTTTCCAATCAACAATCGCCGCCCTTGCAGCTTGTGTTGCCTGATGAGTTGAACCAACACAATGCGAAAAAGCCAGCCTCCAAGCCCAAGAAACATGCCAGGAACACACCATTGCCCGCTCGCCCAGCTGAGCTTGACCCAGCCAAACTTGTCATTGAACATGGAGCATTCTGTGTTGGTCAGGATGAACCACTGCCGCAATTGTCCTTTGCCTCAGTTGGCCCACTTGTGAGCGGGGTTGCCTTGACGACGTACTCTGAAGCCAGCCACTTTCTCCAAAATGGAAAGCTGCTCACGGCTCATGGACTTGCCTTGCTTGTGTTGAATCCGCCACAAGACTTTCACACTCAGCTTGATTGGATGACCCTCAGGTTTGCAGCTCGATGCAGTGTCAACCATGAACCCATGTTGGTGTCGGGGATCCTTGTCCAACTTGGTCAGTCTCAGGTTTACCAATACAAGGCGAAAGACATCCCTGCCATCATGTCCGTCGAAGTTGCCTGTGCCAGAGTGTCCGTCTTTCAGGACATGTGGGAAGGTAGTTGGGAAGACTTTGCCAGCCGCCCAGTCAAACATGTGTTAGGTGTCCTTCCTTGCCTGCACACCTGTCGCAATGCCGAAGGTTGCTCTTGCAAGAGCTGGCACCCGCCGAGTGACCAGCCACATGATGCATTGCTTGATGTGTTCAGACGCCAGTTTTTTACTGATGCCGGCCGGCCCACCAAATGGGAGAAGGCCACCCACTTCTCTGTGCTCATCAGGTATGTGAAGCAGCTTGAGACTCAGGTGCTACGTGCCAGTGGCCTGCATGGGGTTTTCATTGAACCCAAAACAGAGGATGCCCTTCGACCTCATGATGACTTTCAGGTTGTCTGGCTGCCACAGATGGACTTTGCTGCAGTTGCCCATCGAGCCCAGTGTGAAGTCGATTGCCTTGGAGTTGCACGTTCAGGCCGGAGATTTGGACTTCGTGTTCATGTCAAAAACTTTCAGCGGGTCTTCACCAGTGCCAAACCTGATGCAGTGTACCTTGCCCCTGGCAACAGACTGAGCTTCCAATGCGGGCCCTGGCCCTTTGGCTCAGACAGGAAGAACATTGCACGTGCCTTGAAGGCCACAGGTTGGGAATGTCGCCCAGTCCAACCCCTTCACCATGTTCCAGGTGGCTTGATGTGGTCGGTCCAAGCAATCGTCGAGCCACCGACAAATGTCCTGTCGTTGCAACATGGCCAGGTAGTTATCACCGGGTCGGATGCCAAACATGCACCAGCTGAGCCAGACACGAAGGTTGTTGGCCAAGCCACAACTGTGGCACTTTGCCGCCCTGCAGATGGAGCTGTTGACCCATGGTTGGCCCAGGATCCTTGGTCCAAAGCAGTTACTCAGACTGCTCCCCAACCTGCCCAACAACCTGCTCCCAATGTTTTGCATGAGTTGGAACAGCGTCTGGAAAAGACCTTGCTTGACAGGTTGCCGGTGTCTGATCGCATGGAAGTTGATGGCCAAGACCAAAGACTTCAGGTCCTTGAGCAGCAGGTTCAGCAGCTTGCTTCACGCCAGACCAGTTTGGAGCACACTGTCCAGGACAACCATCAGCAGAACACAGCACAGGTCCAATCGCTCCAGCAGCAGATGAAGGTGCAGCTTGACATGCAGTCACAGCAGATGCAGTCGATGCTGACTGACCAGATGACAAGGTTGGAAGCCATTTTGGCAAAGAAACCGAGAACCGAATGAAGGTGTGGGGGCCCTGCCAAACCGCCCATGAACAGGGTGTCCCCTGGACGTTTCCGTCCGCTCCGGGCGCTTTTTGCCATGTTTATGTTTCTCTCAGTTTGCCGTGTTGGCGAAGCACGAGTTCCAGGCCCCACTGCCGAACCATGGTCACTTGGGATCTGTAATCCCTCTGGATTACAAGGAAAGCATCATGTTCTTAGCCAGGTGGATGCCACAGTGTTAGCCATCAGCGAGACGCATTTGTCGTCCCTTGCCAAGAAAAACTTGACGTCCAGTTTCAAGTCTTTGCAGTCGAAGTACAAGCATGTTATCACCGGTGCGCCCATGGCACCGAGGACGACCACCAGTGACGCAGGACAGTGGGCTGGTGTGGCCTTCACATCCACTGTCCCTTGCAGAAGTTTGGCCACCCATTGACCGCAAGATGTCTATGAAACAGGCCGGATCCAATTTGGAACGTTCCTCACTTCCGCCTCCTGGGTGACGGGGGCTGTCGTGTATGGGTATCCTGAAGGACGTACTCACCCGTTTGCTCATGAGAAAACAGAACAGCTGCTGGATTTTGCTTTTGATCGGCTCTCCATGCAACCAGGTCCTCGGTTCATGGCAGGTGATTGGAATTTTGCACCTGAGGCTTTGCAGGTTTCCCAGAAGCTGTCTGATGCTGGGTGGGTTGAAGTACAGAACCTCTGGAGATCACAGACAGGCGCAGACATTCAAATGACGTGCAAGCAGGTGTCTCACAAGGACTTTCTTTGGATTTCACCGGAACTTGCATTGGGGTTTCAGCCTATTAGTGTTGATCACCATGTCTTTGCCGATCACTCAGTTTTGATAGCACACTTTGCTGGTGGCCGATCACAAGTTGAAAGGTTTGTCTGGCCGTGCCCAAAGCCCGTTCCTTGGACTCAACTCCCCCCCCTTGAGCAGGCTGTTGACTTTGCGTCCCCATTGGATCCTACCCAGCAATATGCCGACCTGTGGCGATGCAAAGAAGCTCTTGCCAAGGCACACCTTGGTGCTGAATGGATGCCAAGCATGCAAGGACGTGGACAACAGACCCAGCCACGCCGGACTGTTGGCTGCCAAGCACCCCTGAAACAAGGCCGTAGCCAAGATGTTCAACCTGCTTTCTTTGGATTTTCTGCCATCCATGCCAAACAATTCAAACAAGTGCGGAGGTTACAAAACTACTGTCGTTGGGTTGACAACCGCACTAGTCACACTGCCCAGGACATGCTGCATGGTGTTGGTCTTTGGAACTCCATCTTGAAAGCCACTGGATTTTGGCCTTCCTTTCAGTCTTGGTGGCCTGGTAGACAGTATGTTTGTCCGCTTGATCCTGCTCACATTCCTGTGCATTGTCCGTCGTCTGCTGTTGCTCATCAGATCTATGATGCTGTCCTTGCGGAAGTCCGGCTTCTGGAACAACGTCTTGTCCTGTCCAAGCAGAGCTATCGTCATGCCAGGCATGAACGAGACAAGCACTTGATTTTCCGCGAGGTTGCACGAACACCAGCAGCCCCTGTTGAAACCCTTGTGCACCGTGTTGACGCTGTGGTCACGCAAGTTGACGTTGATGAATCCGCAGTTGAACTTGACAAGCCTGTGGAATGCCTGCCCTCTGAGCCCTTATGGATTTCCGGGGTAGCTCATGACATCATCCATGCCGACCATGACAAGGTGTGGATTGAAGATGTTAGTGGAATTTCCCCTCAAGACAAAGTTGTCCAGAGCAAGCATGTTGGTGACCTTCGGGCCATCTTCCAGGCCTTCCATGAGCAGTGGAAAATTCGATGGTGTCGGCACGATCAGGTTCCTTTCACCCATTGGGCTGAGTTGATTGCGTTTGCACGGCGGGTCATCAACCCTTCTCCGATTCCCCACCTGTCCGTTGATGCTGCCCTTCTCCAAGCTGAAGGCTTCAAGAAAAAGAAAAAAGCTGCCACTGGATTGGATGGTGTTAGTCGGCTGGACATTGTGCAAGCTGACCACAACACGCTTCACAGCCTAGCCCAGCTCTACCTCAGAGCCGAAGCTGATGGCTCTTGGCCAGCTCAGCTGGTAGCAGGCAAGGTCCAGTCGTTGGCCAAAACTGAGCATGCCTCTACGGTAGGCGAATACAGGCCAATTACTGTTTTTGGATTGCCCTACAGAGCTTGGAGTAGCATCCAATCCCGACACCTCTTGCAGTTTGCAGACACTTGGGTTGATGACAGTGTTTATGGAAATAGAAGGGGTCGACAGGCATCAGATCTCTGGGCTCATCTTCTTCAGCAGATTGAGTCTGCCTATGCCTCATCTGAAGCTTTGTCTGGGGTGTGCGCTGACCTTGAGAAGTGTTTCAATTGCATCCCTCGCTTTCCGGCCTTGTGTCTGGCGGTTTTGGTTGGTACACCTGACTCTGTCACGACAGCTTGGGCAGGTGCTTTGGCTAGCATGTGCAGGCACTTCAAGGTTAGGGACTCCTACTCAGATGGATTTCTCACCTCAACTGGGTTGGCTGAAGGGTGTGGACTTTCAGTCTTTGGGATGCTCCTGGTTGATCACCTTTTTGCTGTTTGGATGAAAGTTCAGGCACCTTCCATCTGCTGTCTGACCTACGTTGATGATTGGCAGGCCATCACACGTGACCCCCAGTTTGCGGTGCGTCAGCTTGAACTTGTTGAATCCTTTGCGTCCATGATTGATCTCACGGTTGATCGGAAAAAGACCTTTGGTTGGTCCACTTGCCCAGAAGTGAGAAGAGCCCTTCGTGACCATGGAGTTAAGGTCTTACACCATGCCAGGGAACTTGGTGGGCATCTTGGGGTGTCACGACAGTACACCAACAGAACCCTCACTCAGCGCATTGCCGATCTTGATGATTTCTGGAGCAAACTTCGCTCCTGCCGAGCAGGATTCACTGCCAAGACGTTCATGTTGCGTGCTGTCGCTTGGCCGCGTGGCCTCCATGCTGTTGCCAGTGCCCCGGTTGGTGACCAGATTTGGGTTAACCTTCGCAGATGTGCCGTGAAAGCCCTTGGCATGCAGAAGCCTGGTGTCAACCCGTCTGTCCTCCTTGGTCTTGTCACCCCTGGGCTTGACCCTCAGCTTACTGCCGTTCTTTGGACTTTTCGGTCACTCCGTGTGCATTGTCCAGTGGACTTTTGGCTCTCCTCTGTCTCGCCTGTGGCTCATGGGGACTTGGACTTACCCCCTAACTCCCTGGCCTCTCGCTTGGCAAGGATGACCAAGCCATGTACCGTCTTGGACTTGCTGGTGGATTGTTCACTGATCGGTACAAATCGAAATGGACCCAACAATCTGAAGCGTGCCGGTGGTGTGGTGCTGTTGACACTTTGTTTCATCGGTATTGGGAATGCCCACAACACCATGATTTACGACTGTCTCTGGCACCCGATCTCCCCGCCATTGTGGATTCCATTCCTGCAGCTTTGACGTTGCGTGGTTGGGCCCTGCTCCCACCTACTTGGACTTCATGGATGCAGCTGCTTGCTGCTCTTCCTGTGGACTTGCCCCCATTGGCTGCTCCCTTGCGTTCTGGTGAATGGAATGATGTGTTCACCGATGGGTCCTGCCTTGCGTCCTCGTGTCCGTTGGTTCGCTGTGCTGCTTGGTCCGTGACTTTGGCTGCTCCTTTCCATGCTGGTTGGACTCCTGGTCAAGCCAAGGTTCTGTGTGCCTCGTTCCTTCCTGGCCTGGTTCAAACTGCCTACCGTGCTGAATTGTTTGCTGTTGCTTACACTTTGCATTGGGCTGCCTTGCTTCGAGCACCAGTCAGGATTTGGACAGACTGTTTGGGGGTCATCACCAGATTTAATCTGTTGATTTGGGGCTGCCATCGTTTGAATGTGAACAGAAGCAACAGTGACTTGTGGCAATGGATTCTCAATTCTGTGGCCGTACTTGGAAGAGAACGTGTTTCACTTTGCAAAGTCAAGGCGCATTGCACTCTGCATAGTGCTACGTCGCTTCGGGCCGCATGGAAAATTTTCTACAACGACTATGCTGACAGGGCAGCGCGCCTTGCGAATCGGGCGCGGCCAGCTGAGTTTTGGCGCGTGTGGGATCAACATGCGAGAGCGGTTGAATCTGCAGCACACATCTACAGTCAGGTGAGCAGACTTCACATTGCTGTGGGACGTCGACATGTCCGCCATGGTGACCCCGAGCCAGCCGAAGCTCCCCCTTCGGTGCGGGAGACCAGACAGTTTGCAGTGCAGTTTGAGCGTGGGAGGTGGACCGGTAACCTGCTGCCAAAGTTAGCCAGGCTCTACGGTACCGCTATTTCACAGAAGGCCATCCGATGGTTTTTGGCACGCATCGTTGAACAAGAAGGAGTCTCTCCAGTGTGGGTTTCCTACACTCAACTGTATCTCGATTTTCAATTGACATGGGGGCACCCTGGACCACTTCGAGTCCATCAACAGTGGGTTGACACTGACCAACGACCATACCTGGCGGCAGAATCTTTTCATTTCCGCCAACGGGTAAAGTGGTTCAAGCAGTTCCTCAAGGCCATGTTCAAAGAAGCTGACATCAAAGCTGCAATTGCGCAGTGTAGGCCGCAGTCTGGTATCATTCAGGCATTCGTGCCGTCAGTTTCTGTTCCTTGGGATCCTCAGTCGCTGTTGGAAGTTGAGCGCTGGCTCGCGACACAGGTTACAACACCCTGTGTACGTGATGCGGCTATTTTGTATCACCTGCCCCTGGCGATGCGGTGTGATCGCATGCAGGTGTAGGGTTTGGACGTCTCAGGTAGGCATACCTCGCTCTGAAACCCGAGCAGGTATTGGGACCAAAAGTCTGGCAAAAGTCTGGTGGTTTGGAACATTTTTTTGTCCATGTTGGGAATAACAATCCCAACTGACTTTCACTCCATGATTTTTCAGATGGGGTAGGTATACCACCAACCAGCATCCAGCATGGCAACCAATATTTTTTTGGAACCTGTGATGATTTTTACCACGGGATTTTTGGGTACCCTCCCCATGGAACCACGGTGACTGGGTGACCCTTCGAGACGGGACCTGGTGAGACCTAGTCTTCATGACGTTAAAAGAGCACACCACTAAGTGGAGATACAGATAACTAGGGATATTTCATTCATCTTACCAAGTGGTTTAGAGAACCAGTCATTAATCTAACTAGGGATACTCTTCATACACACATATATATATATAATATCTATACACACATATATAAACAAGAAATCTTTCATACCCTTTGGTAATTTAACATAGCTATTGAAAATGACCATAAAAATAATGGATTTTCCCATTGATAGCATGGTGGATCTTTCCATCGTTTTTTGTATGTTTACCAGAGGGTAAATCTCACTGGCTTCTATGCTTCCCACTTTGGATCCCTGGCATGGCTACAGGCCACTGGAAGCGCCGTTCTGGCGGCCAAGCACATGCTTGAGGTGCCGCAAGCGCTGTGAGCATCAAGAAAGCAGAAAAAATATCTTATAATGATTTTCATATGGTTTCATATGGTTTAATGGTTTTTAAATCATCTGGATTATGATTACTGTAATCATTCTGAATTGTTTTTTTTTAAATGATTTATGATTATAATATGTTATAAGAACAGTTATATCTACATAAGTTACTTCATTCAGAAAGGTGACTTGTTAAACGTTCAATGTGTTGCTGTAAATCATGTAGATCAATGGGGACTTTGCGCAAAATAATGGGTCATTCACCTAAAAATCAATGGGGATCAATCCAATGTAGAACTAGGGTAACATCAAGAAACATGTTGATGAGATCAAAAGAAATGTGGATGAAGTGAGATGTTTATGCAGATTAAACCAATGTGAGATAGGACTTCGGTTTCCGGCGGAAAGGCAATTGTACGATGCAACCCAAAAGAATTCATACCCTCTGGTTATGGACTTTAATGATTTTCTGGTGATTTTTAGAGGAATTGAAAACACAAAAACAGGGATATTCATGGGAAATACCATCTGGTTATCTAACATAGCTATGGACAATTACCCATTTATAGATGCTAAAAATGATGATTTGCCCATTAAAGAATGGTGATTTTCCAGTTCGCAAGCTTTTTCAGTACCAGGGGGTAAGATCCAGCTCTGCCGGTTCGATAATATTTTCCCAAACATGTCATGGTTGGATTCCAAGGATCCCCGATCCGTGGTGTTTTTTTTGTTGTGCAGATAGTGGGAGGGGAAAGCAACAGGGATGGTTCCCATGAAGTAGTGAATATACATGAATATATTCTCATTCTACATGGCTTATCCCATCTATAAATGGGTTATATGTAACTAATTATATGGCTATTGCTATAACCACTTATGAAGTGGGGTGATCCTTTCCATGGGCAGTTCTAGGTGGGTATCATTGGATGGTTCAGAACCGGTTATCCTCCGTAAAACCTCCCGGTTATTATTTGAGAGATATATTCCCATGACATAGGACCCATAGAAACAGATGATGTTCCCAGCTACAAACATTCATTTATAGGGATGTGTCCCCAATATTTTTCGAAACATGTCCATATCGAGGTTTCTTAAGTCATAGGGCTACCCCTGTATAAATCATCCATTTTACGACGATTTTTTTCAAACAAAAACCATCTATGGAACCGTGACGGAGGCCACCAAACTCATGCACATGGCCAAAGAAAAGAAGGTGACGTTTCGGGAGGTTTTGGATGGGGAATTCGTTGAAGGAGGGGTTCTACAAAGTGGGGCCCCCCGAACGATAGCTAAGTTGGTGCACATAACTCCAATGTCACTATGGTTTATGGTACCTATAACTATAGTATTCATGGGGTTTATAAACCAACTTATAACTGGGGGGGCCCACATTGCATGGTGTGGTTCCCAGTCCCAGTCATGGGTGGTTTATGATTGTTTTAACCACATTGTCCCAGATGTAGTTGTTGAGTTTCTATCCAAAATACACATTTTGCCAACACAATATGTGCGAACATTTGGATTTGAAGGGGTAAAACGATGTGTTGACGTGGAGTGTGGTGTTGATGTGACAAAATCAATGCCACAAACCTACCATTTGGGGATGGTGGGAATATTCAGGCCTTTTGATGTTTCGGTTTATCACATCTCCTTTGCTAAATATTTGACTCAACTCAATCTTGCTTACAGATTGGCAATGGATGGTTTATCAAACTACCAATGGCAGATGGCCATGATCATTCCTAAGTTGATACTTCTACCCAATTTGAATATTACATTGAAACTTGATTACACAGAATTGAGACCGGCTTCAGAGGTATAAATGTAATGTATTGACAATCGTCATGGGTATCAATCTCAATTTTAATTCAGAGATATCGTCGTCTGGTATTTTCACAATTTGCTTTGGAAAGTCACCATTTCTACTAGGTGAACCATACACATTGATTCATGATTTATTTTCCATAGCTATTTGAAATTCAAGGAGGGGAGTTGTAGTATAGTAAATCCCAACAAAGACAGAACCAACTTTGTTTATCACTACTTGAGGATTAGAATTTGCTTGAATACATCCTGTGTTATTTTTTGTGCCATGGTCAACACATGGGCCATCGTACCCCCTAAGGGAAGGGATGATGTTTCGAAAGTCTTGGGGCATGGTCATCAATCCATGAAACGGGATCTATATACCCATTATATCAATGGCCATTTCAGGATCCTAGATTGGAGGTACCTACCATATATATATAAGGATTATTTTTCAGGCCTAAATTTTAGGGAATATCCCCACAAAATATGGCCAGAAATATGGTACTAACGTACCTCTATTTTAGGATCCTGGAGATCTCCCATTGATTATGGCTGGATTCCCATTGTTATATAGATGGATGACTATAAACCACATATCATATCAAGTTTGATAAATTATTCCCATTATGGTTGGTCAAATTCCTGTAATTTACCATTATATCATCATTATGGCTGGTAAAATTCAATGTAACTTGACCACGGCACATTGGATACCACTTTGTTAGTTATATTCCATGAAATAGGCATCATATTCCCATGATATGTCCATTAAAGTGTGTTCAATCAGCATTTTGGTTGCTTTAATCCCAATCCCAATCCATCACACACCCAGTACACACCCAGTACACACCCATTATATACCCATTATGTACCCATCATGTATTATATTCACATCCATTATCTCCGAATTCGACCATATGTCAGTGGATTGGTTTAATAAAGGGAACATTTGTAGGAAAACCCCATATTTCATAGGAACAACAATGGTTTCCTGTAGATTTTCCCTTAAAGCAATCCAATGAATATGAATCTTTGAGCCACTGCACCTTTTTAAAACCGACCGCTCGTTTCTCAAATTGTGCCAGGTGCGTGCACTGAAGGTCAGGGCACTGGCCGAACGGCTGAACAGCCAGGTGCTGCCTAGCTATAAACAGGTGCCGCACAGCCCGCACAGCCACGGCATGGGACGGTGGGATCAAAGTCCTGGAGTACCCCCAAATCATCGATGACCATGACTTAGTATTGAAACTCATCGCGACGACTGGGGATTCCCTATTTTAAGAAACTTCCGTACTCTGGGGAGAAACGATGTTGATATACAACCACACACATATGTATATATATATATGTATACATATGCGCTGATGATATGCCAGAAAAAATGAAGCAAAGAAACTAAAGTGTCCAAATGTGGGATTCTTTTAATGCTTCGTGGTTTTTGGTTTTTCAGTTCACCCGTGGTGATATGAACCTGGATCGAACTGGGATTTGGCAGCATCTATGTCAAGTCACCCCAAATTGCCATCTGGTTATGACATTCACAGTTCGCCATGGAAAGACCCACCATTTGTAGTAGGTAAACCCAGGTAAACCATCTATTTCGATTAGGGCCATCGAAATCCCATGGCTATGTTAGTCATAATCAGAGGGTAGATAAAACCAATTGGAAAGCAACAAATTGTGGTTGGAAAATATCATCTATAGCCTTCTGAAAGGGAAAATTATGATCTGAACATCATCTATAGTAGACACCTGGAAGATCTAAATTCTGTCTGCCCGTCCTCGATGTCCAGGATTCTCCCATATGAAAAAAACGTGACAGGACATCCAGTCATCCACTGAGAAAAACCAGCTTTACCAGCTTCCACAGATGTTGGTTTTGTCTCATTTGAAGGTGGGATTTTCCAGCATTGGAAGTCCCCCCTTTTTAAATTTGATGATTGGTGTCTGGAGATCCAAGAGTTATCTCGTGAAGTTTCGTGAGTGAACATTGGTCTGGGTAAATTTAATCACGACCTCACTGCGACCGAGCCCTGGAATCATGGCTAATAAGGGACATCCTCCCCAAATGGCCTTAATTAATTCAAATCAGTGAATTATTATAATTTACCCAGATTGGTGATAAAACCCCCAGAAATGTCGCTGGAAATGTGCACCAACTCTTGGGGGTTTCATTGTGGAAAAGTCACCGGACATAGAAGTCGATCATTTTCCCAAGGAGATGTGGGTTTTCCACATCTTTGTGTATGTTTACCCGTTTGGGCACATCAAATGATGGACTAAGTACTTAAAAAAAGATTACGAAGTACATTTTTAAGTACATTATGAAGTACACTATTCACCATTCTTAACGATTATCAACCCTGGAGCCTTGTTAATCATCTCTCGGTGTCTCTCGAGGCAGTGGATATAGCTGGGCTGCATGCGTCCTTTAGTGGCCTACAGACGTCACAGCATCTTGGCGCCGGCAAAGGACTCTGTGGAAAACCTACGTGGATTCCCGGCCCCACGGATGGGGGGTTTCGTAAAAGATAGCGTTCAGTTGCCGGACATCAGTGGCTGAATTCTATGGTTTATGGTATATATAACTATCGATAACTATGGTTTTCATGGGCTTTGTAAACCAACGTTCCAATAACTATGGTTTATGGTAGATATATCTATAGCTGGTTGGTGCTTTGGAACATTTTCTATTTTCCACAATAGATGGGATGTCATCCTTCCCATTGACGAACTCATATTTTTCAAGGTGGTTATTGCACCACCAACCAGTAGATATATCATGATATATCTATAGTTAATCTATGGTATCTATACCAATTAACTATGGTTTTAATAAACCCCATTAATTAACTGTAGATATATCATATATATATATATATCATATATATATATATATATCATATATATATATCTATGGTTTATGGTAGATATATCTACAGTTAATTCATGGGGTTTATAAACCAACGTTCCATCCCATCATGGGATTTCCAGCATCCTGGAGGAAAAAGATCTGTTGTGTGTGTCCTTTTGGTGAATCCTCGGTAAATGCTGGACATTAATGGTGAATATCCATTAAGGATGGGTTAATCATGGGTAAATATCCAATAATTAATGGCCAATATATTATTGTTAATATGGCCAATAATATCCAATAATCATGGTAATAGTATTTTTTCACATCTGATATGGTTTTCATGGTCACTGTGTTTTTTGTGAATATCCATGAACGATATGGTTTATACGAGTGGTTAATCATTGATCATTGATCATCCCATCCCTCTCGGAACCCTTATTCAGATCAGCCATTCTTGGCAGACTTGGCCCATGGAAAATTGGACCTGGAACCAGAACCCTGTGAGCAATTGAGGAAGTGGAAGATGTTCACAGGCAAAACCGCCAATTGGCTATGATAATCACCATGTTTACTAGGTAGACCATTGTTGAGTTGCTTAGCGGTTGGGTACGGAGGACAAAGACGCGCTTTGACCAAACCATTTTGGTCCAGATTGCATCAAGCGTTTTTCACCAAGACCCAAAAGAGCAAAACACTTCTTTCAAAATTATTGCCATGTTCACCGAGGTTTCGGAATTTCATCAGGTTTTCACCAGGTTTCAGAAAATCCCTGAGGTCGAGAAAAATGCCCGAACTTCACCTAAACATTCACCAGGTCTTGGACATTTTTACCAGGTTTTAACCAAGTTTCTAAATTTCACCAGGTTTTCACCAGGTTTTGGAAATTTCAGATTTTTTTGACCAACTTTCGAAATTTCACCAGGTTTTCACCAGGTTTTGGAAATTTCGCCAGATTTTCACCAGGTTTCGGAAATTTCAGCTTTTTTTGACCAACTTTCGAAATTTCACCAGGTTTTCACCAGGTTTTCACCAGGTTTATGTTTTGCCTTCAATTTCACCGCCAAAACGGATAAATTTCACCCAAAAAACTGAAAAAACCCTTAGTTTGGTGAAATTTCAAGGTGTAAAACGCTTCTTCAATTAATTTCACCAGGTTTTTGCCGTTTTTTCCCTTTCATGTGATTGCGAAAAACGGAAGAAGTATTTTGTCGGTTCTCCGGAAAGCACAAAACGCTTCTGTGGAACCAAATATTGGTTGATCCCTGGAAAGCTCTCCGCAAGCAACTTAACATAGACCATCTATAAATGGCTCATTTTCATCTATTTTCCATAGCTATGGAAGATATGAAGAGATATCAATTGCCATTAACTGATAGTGGGATAGTATACACTTTCTGCACTGATATTGACTAATATTCACTGAACAACTGAGAGAGGGATGGTTCAATCCGTCACCAGCCAGCGCCAGTTCAGTCCGTTTTACCATAGCCAGTTCAGGAGGTTTCCGAAGTCATGTGGGTACCACCAAATCATCCAAGCCCTTAGACCATGACTATGGTGACTTGGGTGCCATTTTAAGAAAGTGCTACCCTCTGGTTATTTAACATAGCCATGGAAAATGGACCATTTATAGATGGTTTACCTATTAAAACTGGTGATTTTCCATGGCTATGTTAAATAACCAGATGGTATACTTTTGGTGAGACGCACTACTATTTCAGAGGTCCATCGTGGTGACTTGAACACCAGACTACCTATGAGGATCCTGCGATGTGACTTTTTGGCGGCCTCCAGAGGACCCTGAAAAATCATGATCAATATGGATAACATCATGTAAAGATATGTAAAGTTTGTTCAACCCAGCTTTTGGATTTGCTGTAAATTAAATAATTATCCATATATATATACATACATACATACATAATACATTTACATATACAGATACAGATACATATGCATATAATCATATACATATCTGATATATACTGTATACTATGAACATGCCATCAAGCCACAGCAAATATTAGCGTCATTTTCGTCATGGTCCATACTCCCAGCTGGGGATGATTGGTTCCATCAGTCCCATCCCCAGTTTTTTGAGGACTTTGGCGGTCAAATTTGGGTAATTACTAAAATGAGTTGAAATATATCCAAAGATGACCAAACTGAGCTATGATTTTCCGAAAAGTTCCCCATTCCATTTTTCTCGTATGCCACTTAGCTGTGGCATCCACTGCGTTTTTTTCGATGGGCCGAGGCAGAGGCACCGGCTTCTTCGTAAGAAGACCTGAGTTTTTCTCGGTGACGAGTCACGAGTCGCGCAGGAATTCTGTGGTGCAAAACGTACATTGTGGGGATTGGACTTCCTTAAGCCACAATGTGAGGCCCCCAAGATAGCGTTCAGTTGGTGCACATAACTCCAATGTCACTATGGTTTATGGTACTTATAACGAACTAGTTCATTGTGATCGAAAGTCGAAAGCTGCAAACATATGGGAGTTTCATCGACGGATTCAACTTCTTTTTGGGATTTTAGAGGCAAAAAGGAGGGTGTAAGCTAACAAAAACGAGAGGTCAAAGTGGTCAAAGCGACCAAGATGGGGATTTGATTGAATCAAGAGATGCTGGGGACATAAGGAGGTTCAACTGACCATGACCGGGGGGATTTTTTCGACGCCCATCGGGTCTGTCTCAATTCCTTTGGGATTTATAGGACCCCCATGAACCCACCCCAAAACATAGAAAACATATGCACCTCGATTTTCATGGGATTTTACTTTTCTACTTTTTTTTTTGAGGGGGGTTCTATAACCAGCCAATAGAACCCCTCCTCCAAAAAAATGGGGATTTTGACTTAAAACCTATCAAGATGAGGAATTTACCAACAAGCTTCGGATTTTAAAAAGTGATCTTAGCAAAATTAAGGATGTGCTGGCGTGCCCCCACGGTTTAAGCCATTCTTAATATGGAAAACTATGATCTCTTTTCTCTCTCTCTCTCTATATTAAATTTATATACACACTGTATATGAATGGTATATGTACTGAACTCTAGTTCTGGGTAGCCAAATCTAATTCTGAGGAGCTTCCCTTTATCCCGGTATATATACATTTATATGCTTCGGCAGAGATTGACACCTCCCAAATATGATAGGGAATATTTTGAGGATGATCATGGTCCAATGATGGAACTAGGCCCATTCACCAACCATTTTGGAAAAAAATCGGGGATTTTTCAAAGAGGTTCTTTGAATCCTGTTTTGGGGATTTGTTTCACATCACTTGAACAGCCGTATCTGTTGGAGATAAAAAATCCCCAGCTCAGTTGGGTGATGTGAAATTTACCCTCTGGTTATGTCAACAGTTTGCTATTGAAAATGGCCATAGAAATAGTGAGTCTTCCCATTAAAAATTGTGATTTTCCATAGGTTTTTGTATGTTTACCAGAGGGTACCAAGCCCTGTTTTTGGGACAATGATTTTCCCAAGTCACCTGCTAAATCCCAGCAAGGTTGAGAGACCCCCAATAGCTGGTTGATTTCATGGAAAATGCCACCAAAAAATGGATGATAATTTGGGGTAGCCCCATAACTTAGGACACCTCCATATTATTCATTTATTGGGTTTTGAATGGACACCTCATATTATTGGGTTTATTGAAACCTCTATATTACTGACTTAGGAAACCTCATTAATCGCACAAAAATTGGGTGTTCTCCGCGACATTTCAGGGGTAGGCCACCTTGATGCCTTGGATGATGGGTGAAGCAATGGTTGATGTCTACCTTTTAGACGCAGACATGGCTTCTTACGGACCAAACCAACCAATCTAGGTTTTTAGCCACATGTATATATATATACGCATATATATATAGAGGTTTGGCATGGTTTGGCAACAACATCAAGTATGTCGCAAACTCCACGTCGACAGTCAGACAGAAACGTACTCAATCTTCACCACTAACAGCTATAGCTGGATACCAATGATGGTCAATCATCATGGATTCCCTATGACAAAAACGCCATTGGAGGGCCAGTTTGGGGGGGTAACCCTCTGGTAAACTTACAAAAAACGATGGAAAATCACCATTTTTTATGGGTATATCCACTATTTCTATGGCCATGTTCAATAGTTATGTTAGTTTACCAGAGGGTAACCCCTCCATTTCAGTATCACCCATCCACATCATCACGTCGACTGAAATGACGTGAAAGATTCGATAAAACTTCGCACACGACGCGCCATGGCAGCTGAAATGGAGTTTGGACTACAGGAGGCACAGCGACGAAATATGGTGGTTTTACCCGGAAAAACAGATACCCTCTGGTAATTTAACATAACATGGAAAATCACCATGTTTAATGGGAAAATCAACTATAAATCACCATTTTCAATAGCTTTTTGTATGTTTACCAGAGGGTATCGCAATAAAAACTACAGGGTTAGCAGATACCCTCTGGTAATTTCACACTTGGCGAACATGGCGAAGTCACCATGTTCTTCGCTGGGAAAATGGTCACCATTTCCACAACGGGCCAACGGCCATGGATGATTTGGATCCAACCCTCTGGTAAACGTTTACACAAAACTGATGGGAAAATCACCATGCTATTAATGGGAAAAGTCACGAAATAAATGATCATTTTCAATAGCTATTTTGACATAACCAGAGGGTACCCAATAATGACCTCACTGAGTGGTTGGTTACAGATTGGTTTTATTGGCTAAAAACCATAGAAATTCCAGAGTAGAGTCGAAGCAAAAACATCGGATAGCTGCAAACATGGAAGTTTCACCATCAAGAAAGAGGACCGGACGCCAACTCATATTGGTTTTACTTTCAACCAACAAAAAATTACTTTACTTCGTGTGATCCCCACCATGACATTTATACATGTTCTTACTGGCACATCTTCTGGCATTCTATCTGACATATCTTCTGACATTCTATTTGGCATTCTATCTGG
>Ga0126342_10006701_pt1 | contig 20478 bp, 21 predicted proteins | sample Cyp1metagenome_FD_92528 | JGI IMG/M metagenome (GOLD analysis project Ga0126342, IMG submission 92528) | Coral microbial communities from Lord Howe Island, Old Settlement Bay, Australia - Cyphastrea 1 metagenome | ecosystem: Host-associated > Invertebrates > Cnidaria > Coral ...
GCTGCTGCTGCTGCTGGTGGTGGTGGTGGTGGCGGTGATGTTGTTGTTGTTGTTGTTGTTGTTGTTGTTGTTGTTGTTGTTTGCAACCTCTCCGCCCTGACGCGCTCCCCCCTGCTGTTGGACGGGGTCGGCAGACTTCACTTCAACCGCTATGAACGGCGTAATTTTGAGAACAGCAGAGCATGTGTTGTGTGACCGTGCAGCCGAGGGAACTCAAACTCAGATAGGTCGAAGGCGGCCTTGATTTAGAGTGGAGAGGGTTCAAACCGCATCTTGACGCTTCTTCAGCCCTCGGCCATGTTCTTTGCTGTGGATGTTGCCCCCTGGGAACCAGGTGACTGGCCAAAGGCCTATGCCACATCTCCCTACATGAGCACCAACAGTTGGGTGTTCTTCAGGTTCCTCGTGCTACTCTTCTTCGTGGGGCACTTCGTTGCACATTTGGTTACTTACTGGCCGGGTGAACAGTTCACGTACTTTATCTACCTCTCCCGATGGACAATTGCATGCGAAGTTGTGCAGGAATGCATCTACTTCTTGCTTGCCTTTTGGGGCTCTGTCCTCGTGGAGAATGGTCTGAAGGTGAAAATCCACATGGCCTTGAAGTGCATGGTCCTGCCCACATGCTTGCTCTCGTCAGGACTCTATTGGGCGTTTTCGCCCTTTTTGCCACCACCCTACATCAGTGCCGCCATGCATGGAGGTGATGTGATTGTGATTCATCTCAGTTTCTTCCTTGGGCGTTTTCCTTATGCCTTCAACAAGTGTGGCTATATCCTTTTGTGGGCTGGAAGCTATAGTATTTTCACCGTGCTCCATTTCCTTCTCAAAATTGGCACTGATGATTCGGCACCTTGCGCAGAGTACCCCCTGAATGAGAGCCCTGTCTATGCTGACATCGATTGGCATCATCCCAAACACACAGCACTGCTGGCCTTTGGAGGGGCACTAGTTGCTACTCCCTTGCTGGGTGGGCTGTACACTGGTTTGACCATGCTACGTGACCGGTGCGACAATAGTGCCAAAGTGATGCGCGAAGCCACATTGCTCCCACAAGAAGAAAATGTGAAGCTGCAGTCAGGCCCGCACCCGTCAGATCAACTCAAGTGCGGCTTGAACTGCGGGGTCTGAAAGCATGAAGCTCCATTTTCTTATCGTCTCACTGACTCCTCTGCGCATAGAGAGCAATTTACTTGAGACCTTGCTCTGGCAGTTGTGGGCGGAAGAATTACACCTGCAGAAGCCACAACTGCGGGAGGGTTGTGTAGACTCGATTTTGCCTGCGACGCTACAGAGAAAAACTTTGCTTTGAAGGATTAGTTTGAAACGGGCTTGAAACGCACGGCTTGGCAATTGTGTATGTTTTTTGCAGGAATTTGCAGCATTTTGCCTGTCGTTTCATTGCGTTGTTTGGCTGCACTTTTGGCGAAACTTGGCAAGTTCCAGGCGCTTGCAGGTTTTCTCGATGGATCAAATGTTTTAGCATATTTGGGGAGTGAGCATTCATTTACCAGCTATTTTGGTGTTCAATGGTGTTCACCTACCAGGGTTTGACCCATAGCAGGAAAAAGAGAATGCGCCCATCCCCGCATGATATGTACAACCATGCATGCATGCATCCATCCGCAATAGAACAATCGATCCATGCACCCGTGCATCCTTCCATCCATCAATCCATCCATCCATCGATCCACCCACCGATCCACCCATCCATACAACACTCTCACACATTCACACATTCATTCATTGTTCGCTCATTCGTTCCTTCGTTCGGTCGGTCGGTCGGTCATTCATTCATTTATTCGTTCGTTCGTTCATTCATTCTCTTTCATTCTTTCATTCTTTCATTCATTCATTCGCTCATTCTTTCATTCATTCCTTCCTTCATTCATTCATTCGTTCATTCATTCATTCAATCATTCATTCATGCATTCTTTCATTCATTCATTCATTCATACATTCTTTCATTCATTCATTCGTTCATTCGTTCATTTGTTCGTTCATTCATTCATTCGTTCGTTCATTCATTCATCCATCCATTCATTCATCCATTCATTCATTCATTCACTCATTCATTCACTCATTCACTCATTCACTCATTCACTCATTCACTCATTCACTCATTCATTCATTCGTTCGTTCGTTCGTTCGTTCATTCGTTCATCCGTTCATTCGTTCATTCGTTCATTCGTTTATTCGTTCGTTTATTCGTTCATTTATTTATTCTTTCTTGCTTTCTTTCTTTCATTCCTTTTTTCTTTCATTCATTCATCCATTCTTTCTTTCATTCAGTCTTTCATCCGCTCATTCTTTCATTCATTCTTTCATTTGTTCTTTCATTCATTTTTTCAGTCATTCATTCTTTCTTTCATTCTTTCATTCAGTCACCCATTCTTTCATCCATTCATTCCATTCATTCCATTCTTTCACTCCATTCGTTTATTCGTTCATTATTTCTTTCATTCTTTCTTTCTCACATTTTCACACACTCATTTGTTTGTACGTTCGTTCTTTCGTTCGTTCGTTCGCTCGTTCGTTCATTCAGTCATTCATTCATTCATTCATTCATTCACTCACTCACTCATTATCAGCATTTCAAAGTCATGCGTACGTACATACATGCATGCATGCATACATACGTGTAAACTTGGATATCCGTACGTACTTACATCCAGAAAGGGAGATATATACATACAGATAGGCAGACGGACAGACATACATCCATGCAGGCAGACAGGCAGGCAGGCATACATACATCCAGGCAGGCACGCAGGCAGAGAGACAGATACACATCCAGGCAAGCAGACAGACAGACAGACATACAGACGGACAGGCAGACAGGCAGACAGACATACATACATTCAGGCAGTCAGGCACACAGACTGAACTTCGAACCGGCTCGCCCACTTCAACATGCATTGCAGGGCGATACCACATGTGATACCGAAGGTGATACCACAGGTCAACACCAGCGAAGTGCTGCAACACAAATCGCAGATTGTGACCAAAACGTGAATATCAGTGTGCGCTTTAGAATCGCGGAGAGGAACTATATAGTATGTATTCTCGTGACTTGTGTTCCTTGGGTCCCTGATGGCTGATGGGCAATTTGGATCCTGTGCATGGTCATTCAGACAGCACATGCTCAATTTGGAGGCAATGATTGACAGCAGGGAAAATAGAAGCAAACATCCAGGCATAGATAAAACCTCGTTCCAAGGCAACTACACGGAAATCTCCTTTTAAATTTGTTGAACAGGATTGGAAAGGATTGAGACGGCTCGAAAAAGTGTTTCTTAGCTCCAGGCATACACCAACAGACTGATGTTGTTCCTCCTTCCAGATTTCATCTCATGTCTCGATTGACTCGATCGATTTGGGCTCAAGAACGGATCCAGTCACCAAGGGAGCCAGAGCCTCCATGAGAGCCTCCATGCTTCTTGATGTGTGATGGAGAGTCATCATCGGACCCGGACCCATGGTTCCATGACATACCCTGGCATCTCCCATGATCCTTAGAAATCTGGCTGGACACATAATGTGCGTGTAATATTACGTGCAAGTGCGGGGGCCGAAATTTAAAGGCGGCGACCACGGATGAATACAAATTGTCCTTTTTGAGTGTGTAGAGTGTAGCCATGTGTAGCCATCGATTTTTGAGAGCATTTTAATTGAAGATTCGAGGCACTGAGCCAGCCGAGGTATATCATAAGAAAAAGGTGCCTGCCGGCCTACGTTCTTATCAGTCTCTTGCTTGCAGCAAAGGCGTTGAACGAAGAGAGCTGCTTGCACAAGATTCACAGTCAAGTTTGTTTGTCGAAGCTCGATCAGCAAGATGACAGAGTTAGGTTTGCTACCTTCATCTTTCGGAATGTCAGAGGCTTGTGGGTACAGCGATTGACTGTTGCAAGCTACCGTCACACAGTTACACTTGGGAGACGTTCGTTGCAAAGAACTGGGCCGAACAGAAAGAGACCAGATAAACCAGCTCTGAGGGTACCTAGCGTTTGGACGTCCAACGTTGGCAGATTCACTGGACTTGACCATTAGTTTGCCAAGGGTGGATGTCCTGCAGCTTGACTGCTTGGTTTTCGTTCTCAATTTGACAGGACATGTTGCATCCGGACAGCTGCGGGGCAGTGTCGCTGCTGCAAAGATCAAGTTGCCTGGTTGCAGTGAACCTGAAAAAAGGATAGAAAAAAGCAAGCTTGGCAACCCTCGCAGGATGTGCTGGAATGGTGGGGAAAAGCGCCGTGTTCCACCAACGGCATTTTTTTGCTAAAAAGACATTAGCCAAAGCTGCATGGATATGATGTTAATATAAGCATACATAAGCACTTGGATATGTTTCAACACGCAGCAAGGCACTATGGCATCTGCGGAGCTGCTACATGCAGTCATTATGCCCAGGGAAATCCCCAGTGTCTTGCAGAGTCGTGGCTATGACGAGGCGCAACTGGTGAAGTTGACAGTTCTGCTGGTGATTTGGTGGATTTTGGTGGGCCTTCCAGGCGGCTTTGTTGGAGATGGGAAACTACATGACCAGCTGCTTCTCAACGGACTACAATGAATGGACGCGCTCAGGTTGCACCTGGTTGCACCAAGTCAGTCTAAGTCATAGGATGTCAATAGGAATCACTTCTTCTCTCACGAATCAGTTGGATGTGAGCTACTAGTGACCACAAGGTTGTGACAGTACAGAACTTGTGTCACCAAAATTGCTAAATAGTCAGGTCGTGCATCGCCAACAAATGCCACAGAACATGGCATGGAAACTATCATGCCTTGGCCTCGGCGCATGAACCACCATGGCATTGGATTCATTGTGGGTTTGCCCACATGGCACACTCATATGCCCAAAATTATATTGAATCCATTGCGTAGTTATCATATATGCACATAAGTCCATTCATATATCCCCATTCAAATTGCCGATAAAATGGGAGAACACCGTAATGCCGCCAGTTTAAGACACTTCATGAATCTTCAGTGTGGTTGCCAGCAGCGTGCCTTGGTCTCACCTAGGTTGTTGTGGGTGTTCCAATGGCCTGGGGTGCAAGCATCCGCGATCTCGACAGTTGGGGTCCCAGATTAGGATCGATTTAGGCGAGGCATCCTTTCTTTCCTCTTGACCTGTGAAGATTTGGTCCAATGAACTTGCGGGTTTCCAACATGTTCCTTTGGGAATTGTCTCGGAATTCTGTTTCCCTGCCTCTTTGCTTCTCTGCTTCTTTGCCTGTCTGCTTCTCCAAGGTTTCTGCTTTTCTCTTTCCTTGCTGTTTTGCTTTTCTGCTTTTCCCTGCTTCTTTGCTTCTCTGTTTTTCTTCTTTGCTTGTTTGCTTCTCGAAGATTTCTGCTTTTCTGCTTTTTGCTTTTCTGTTTTTCCCTGCTTCTTTGCGTCTCTGCTTCTTTTCTGTTCTGCTTTTCTGCTTTCCCTGCTTTTTTTGCCTGTCAAGCCTAAACAATCCCTAAGATAGACTATATAAACAAACTTTAAACCATCCTACATAAACCCCACCCCAAGCCAACCCCCAAAAAACTAAACCCTAAGTAAACTCTAAACACGCCCTAAATAAATTTGAAGACTTACCCCAAATAGTTCCTAAACCAACCCTAAATCTCAAACCAAACCTAAACAAACCCTGAACCAAGCCTAAGTAGACCCTTAAACCAGACCTAAGCAAACCCTAGACCAACCCAAAAATAAACTTAGATAACTTAAAACCAACCCCAAAAAATTAAACCAACCCAAAAACCAACCCCAAGTCAACCCTTAAATAAGCCAACCCCAAACCAACCCCAAGCCAACCCTAAATGAGCAGCCGCCAAATCCCCAAGTCGTGATTTGAAGGGTGGTTAAAGTAGGTTGGCTCTGCAAAAAATAAAGCATGCTAAAACCACGTCCGAGAAAAATTCTCTAAAACTTTTTCAAAACAAAGTCCGTTGTAGAAATATTCAGAAATATTAATACATGTTTCATCATGTTTCACTAGTGTGTGTTTCGCTAAGGAACACGCAGGATTTTTTGTGCGTAGTTTTCTGTGAAGACTCGTGAAAGCCGCGAAAGAAAAAACCCACACCGCGAAAGCTTCGCAAAAGAAATGGCGAAAGACAAAAGCAAATAGAACAAAAATCATCGGGGTTTTGGCAACGGCTCAAATGAATCCTAGGTGCAAAATACTGTGCGACATGAACAGTTCGAGCACCAAAATGTTGCAACTACCACGGAAAATGAGAGGTTCGAACTGCAAAATATTGCAAAATGCTGTTGAAATGGCAGTTTCTAGTTCCAAAATGCCCTGAATACTGTAGCAAGGGAAATGGACAGGACAGGAGATCCAAAAAGAACACAAAACGGAAAAAAAAACAAACAAACCAATTCCGGTCCCTTTTCCAATGGATCCAATGGGTAGTCGAATGGATGCTGCAACTGGAACTGGACGCAGAACAAATCTGAGGTGCCTATTTGCGCTGGGGCGACTACGATGCATGGATTTGGTCTAGCTGAAAGCAGCTCTTGGTAGATCTTGGTAGCTGGCTATGGGTCAAAATGTTTGGCCACTGATGTTTGACCATGCTTTCCTTATAGAGCCGTCCGAGTCTTGATCCAAGTTTGAGTCATTTTGACCCACAAGCTTCTCATTACATGACAATGATAGTTTACAATCTCTTCATATCATTCGTATCTCACATGTTGTTTCACCACCTGCCAAGTTCAGGACGTCGCCCATCCCTGGGGCCCTGTCACTGCAATCAATGAAGGTCAAAAAATGCATAGGTTTCCATAGGTTTCCCATGTATTTGGGGATATTTAGGGATGAACCTGGGATGAACATCCAGCTATGCCATCATGGGCCGCTGGGCTATGATGCTCACCATTTTTGAGATCACCAGGCTGCCCGAATTTGCTCGGTGAAGAAGTTTATGAATGTTGGCAGTGTGATTGTGATGGCAACAGCAGTTGCATGCGTTGTTTTCCAGCCGTTTGACGTTCGTCTCTGGATCAAATCCAACATCTTCCGCAGATATCCACAGCCTCAAGTCATTTGTAGCTGTGGGTCACTTTACCACCTGCCCCTCATTTCAATTGGCATGGGAGGAAATTGTTGAATGATCAATATGCATCAATATGCCACATGCATCCGCAGCATACAGCCAGATAGCTAAGCACATGGGAAGCATGTGCAAGTGTGAATTTGCGCACTGACGCAGCCAAGGCACCTTACTAATCGAACCGTGGCAAGGACGCACGGCCATTCACATGGCTGCTTGGTAGTCGTGTGATGTTCGGCTTGAGTTTGTAGAAACATCATGACATGTGCAACTGATAGGGCGTGTGCACCAATGCTGAGGCTCGAATACATATGATCATAGCAACGTACCTCGGCGAAAATAAGTTGATCTCTTAAGCATTCTTAAGCTTCAGGTTTTATCATATCTCATTATATAAGCGGATTGCTCTTGCAGGGGGTTTCGGGCAGATGCTTGTATAAAAGCGTGTGGTGTTTTTACAGCGTGTGCTGAGGCTGTTAGCCAGATCAATTACTTCTCTTGCGGCAGAATTGGATGTTGCGAGCCGACTTCTTATATAGATGCATTGCAACGGAATGCTTGAAGGTCCGGTCTGTGCAACATTGAGTTGACACCTGTTGGTTGCACAAATCTAGGTGCACGAAGTGGTTTCATGATGTTTAACAGAGGCATACAGAGGCTATTTGTATTCATTTGTTATATATAATTAGGAGAGAGATATTTATATAAATTATATAATTTATAATCGAATACGTTTGGACATAGGAATGCCTCAAATTATATAGATGGGCTTAGCACTCCTTAGCGCCGTTGCGGTGACTCCTTGACTGAGGAAGTATGGCATCGCCAAGGACCTGTGGAGCCAGCGCACAGGGCAGGAGTTTGCTGCAACAGAATGCCTCAACGCTAACAGAAAATCGAGGCCAGGGCCTGGAGGGGAGTGTTTGGGAAGTGCTCAAACCAAGGTTTCCCAAATCGCCAAACTTCCCAGAACATCAAAGTCGGTATCTCATCTATATAATTCTATATATATATGTCTATTTATATCATTTATGATTATGCATAATTAACTTACATATTGGAGAGCTCTCAGCTTGAGGTAGGAAATTGAAATGACATTAAATTTGCTGTGCAGTTCAGCCACACGTTCAGCCGCTTTGAAAGATAGAGCTTTTGCAGCGACCAGCTAGCCCCCGGCCAACGTCCAGCATGCAATCAATGAGAAACATTTGGCAAAACTGTTTTCTGACCCGATCGCAGCTAGTCGGAACTAGTCATGACTTGTTTTTTTTCATTCGGAAATCCGCAAGGTGAGAAGGCAGAGACTTGGCCTCGTGAAGAGGTAGGGCCGTGAATGAACTAGACCGAGATGGCAGCACAAGTATGAACACAGCATTGCACAATCACATCCCAACAAAAAAGTAAGAGCGTAAGCTAGGGGAGCAAGGTGTGGCTACAACATTTGGCTGATAATTTCAGATAGTTTGGAATTCGTGTTCATGAATTTTCCATCCATTTCCATTCTTTTTCTCAGTAACAATCGAAATTTGACCAGCAGGGTTGGCATGGATGGCTCAACCGCCACTTTCCGAAAGGGCTGGATTGCAGCATCCACAGTCACTGCGCCAAGGACGAGAGATATGCGTTGTCATTGCTAGTCGTCAGAGAGCTTCGGGCAGAGGACAGTCATTCAGCTGATTCCCAAACCTCCAGTCAGTTGACTCTTAGGTATTCTATATTAATCTAAGAATCTATATCATACCGAAATTTGACCATTCTATGCTAAGGCCTTTAAATTTTGCATGCCAAGGGATGCCAAGGGTATCAAAGAATCATGAGAGTTAATTTTTTTGATGAGCTTTCAGCTAATCCAGCAGGCCACCATCCTATGCCATCCTGCGAGGATTGGACAACCGTTGTGCTTCCACTCATTGCAGTTGTAGTTCTGGTGGTATCGTTTTACATTTTCCTGACTCCCCCCAAGGCTGGGGGGAAACCGGTGACAAGCAGATAGGAATGCAATGGGATGGACAAGTTGAAAGAAATGTATGCCATATTGTGCCTACATACCTGCAGAACCCCTGAATTCTGTGAGATGGGTGTTCATATGCCTACACATATATCATATATATATATATATATATATATTATACATATTGGCACAGTTCCACATATGGGTAAAGATAATCACAATATTTACCTATATTTTTGCGCATTTTTACGCATAATGTATATGTATATATATATGTATCATGTAGATAGATAGATAGATAGATAGATATGGATAGATATGGATAGATATGGATAGATATGGATAGATATGGATATATTTGGATATATTTGGATATATTTGGATATATTTGGATATATTTGGATATAGTTGGATATAGTTGGATGGATTTGGATCTACAATTGCTCGTACCAATATATTCCTACACTTACATTATATAACTATATATATAAAAAAATATAATGTCTATGCACATTAGCGGAATGGATGGTGGATATATTGAATGCTAACCATTGCATTTTCAGAGATGAGGGAGAGGCAATAGATTTGGACAGATATTTGCAATATGTATCAAGCCAGGCTCCTACAACTTTGCCGCCACGGGCTTCAGTCACAGCTGATTCTTTGCAACCCTCTCAGCGCTCAGTGCAGGACCCAGTCGGTAGTGAAGAGGTCAAAAAAAGCCTTGGGGACACTTGGGGCAAACCGGCTCCCACCAGATGAGTCATATAGGAAGAAACAGAAAACTGTGGCAGTCAGCCAGTCAAAACCACCCAAGAAGCAGCGATGAGAGGCAGCCTTGCATGTGCCAGTGGGGCATGCTGTGTTTTCCTCTAGCATGTTCTCAATAGTTAAAAGATGATGATTAAATATGATTAATGCAAATCAGGATTTTGCAATTTTTCATTAATGAAGGGCAAATGGATGCAAATGGTATTATTCTTTCTCTTTCCTGCCTCTATGACGCGATGGTCCTGCAGATGTCTTGTCACTTCTGTTCGTCAAAGCAGTCGCCACTGCGTGATGGGTTCATATCTTTTGGGGCCTAGCAGCTCTGGCAACCGCTCAAGTTGATAACCCGTGTTTTTGGCTGGTCAAATATAATTTTCTTCCAGATTCTGGTGACATGATGATGATTATTAGTATATAATTACAATAATAATAATAATTATTATTATTGTATATATTATGTAACATATATATATAATATAATATTTAATATAATATAATATAATATCTAACAATTTGTTGTTGATTAAGTTGATTATGGGTTATTCCAATATATTTCCCGATGTTGTTCGGATATCTACCAGCCAAAATCGCCGCGGTATCTGTCAGGTGCCCATCGCCCCTCGGCCTTCAGAGAGGCCCCGAGATTCGCGTGCGTCTGAGGGGAGGCCTAGTGCCGTTCCGGGCGGCGCCCCGCGACCTTTGAGCATGGTACTCTGCTCAGTGCCATGGCGTATGGATATGGCAGGAGAAACAAGGGGAGATACCCGGATACCATGTATGAAAATGATGGTGAATTTTGATGGAGGTTAATCTTGGGATTTGGGGAATATTCTGGTCGCTTCGCGACGACAACCGCACGCACCGGAGCGTTAGCTCCGAAGTTGCAATAAAACACAGGGCCAGTTGCGCCTATGGGCCAGTTGGGACCATGTTGGACCTATGTTGGGCCCATGTTTATTGGGCCATGTTGAGCCTGTTGAGCCCAAGTTTGGCAACTTAGCCGATTTTAGGTTTCTTTTAAAAAACGCGGAAAAACACAGGATTCTAGAGCAATAAAGCCACCCCCCAAGTTGCTTCCGGTTAATGCGTGCACACAGAAAACGCCTCGGCACCTTCGGTGCGGGTGGATTTGGGGAGAAGTTGAGACAAGCCCACAATGCACCAACAATGAATTGATCGAAGAGAAGTGTGAAAGGAAAACCATGGAACAAACGGTTTGTTACTATGTTTTACTCTGTTTTACTGGTAAAGTAAAATAGTTTTACTATGTTTTACTGTGAGGTACTGTATATAATATAGGGGGTTCCTGTAAACTTTCCTTCAAGCAGTGCTGGGAAACAAAGCAGCAGGGCCGTTCAGTGCATTGTTCACTGCCATCGTTTTCTCAGCAACATGTAGCTTGTAGTTGTGGAGTGTTATGGATGTTCATACAAGTATGGAGAGCAGCGAGCTCTGACCCGTCGCGATTTTAGAACAACCTCCAAGTCAAGGTGTCGCTAGGTGGTTTTGGATTAGTTTGGTTTCGCATCATTTGCAGTGAGCTGGTATCTAGCCTGCGTAGGCGCAGCTTTTTGACATGGAGTTGATGGCTTGTAGTCCGGGAATTTAGTTGCTGATCACAGTGTTCATGATATGCAAATCTGTTGAACATTGAATTTAGATATTGGAATTTGTTTCCATTTGTTCATCCGGGATTTGGGATTGATTGACAAGAGATTCAAGAGATGTTGCTTTGTACTTGAAATCAGTTGCAGCACTTTGATAGTCAGGGTTGAACTATGTAGTGGAAGACCTCAACAAAAGGTAAGGCCCTCGCTTTAGACCGTGATGATCCTCAGCTAGTAGATGATCTACGTCAACTGAATCAACTTCATCTACATTGTGTACAGCACTGCATCTCGTACATCTCTTCTATATCCTTTACATCATCTACATCATCTACATCATCTACATCATCTACATCATCTACAGTATATCATATCTACACCACATACATCCTTTACATCATCTATATCAACTTCATCTACATCACCATCATTATCAACATCAGCCACAACAACTTTATTAACATCATCAACATCAACTCTACCTAAATAATTAAACCCAAAATGGCTAGTTGAGTTTAAGGACTCCCAAGGCAAGAGACTAGTAAGAGCCATTATGGTTGAAAGCATGATGTAAGGAAACAGTCCCTAATGGCGCCTTTTTGGTACACACGTCACTTTAGAACGCGTAACCTCCCAAGGTGCTGCGCCTGTCATCAGTAGCCATGATGCCCTGTTTTTGGGCTGTGTTCTGAAGTGATGGCTGACATGGTGTCCTAAAGTTATGAAACATGGTTGTGTTCTAAAGTGGTGGTTTTCATGGTGTTCTGAACAGATTCTTTTACCGGCGTTACGGCATCTATAATCCTGATTGGGCTTGACACGAGAAGGGATCAAAGTAAAAAATAAAATACATGAACTGAGAGGTGTTTTCAATCATTGTATATTGTCCATCCGCCATTTGCGATGATGATGATGGTGATGATGATGATGATGGTGATGATGGTGATGATGATGATGATGATGAAAGATCGCCTATATTTTTGGGTGGTTTCAGTTGGCTCTTGAGCCCCTTTTCCCCCAAGGATCTCCTGGTCCAAGACGGCCTGGAGTGCACCCTTGTCCTCCCACGCTTGGCGGCGCTGAGCACGCAGCTTGTCCGAACGGATGCGGCCTGGACTTCAAAACGAACATTGCAACGGAGAACCCCCGTGGACTTAAAATGGGTATGGATCAATACCTATTAATACATATTAATACCATTTTTAGGGGGATGAACATCCATTTACCAGCTATTTTGATGTTCACCAGGGGTACAAGGTTTTGACACACTGCCAAATGAATCTAGCCATAAATGACGAGAGAAATACAAGAGTCAAGTACAGGGATATTTTGAGGGTGACGAATATCGATGTCCTTTGAATGCATATTAGTAGTTTCTCTTCCAGTCTGCGAGCGAAATGGCCCCTGCTTTCGAGAATCTCAGGAATGCTCAAGTGAATGTCTCCGACACGAAAGGTGGAGCAGTAAGCCTCTCAGGACATGACAAGCCACGAGACCTGACAATGAGAAACCACAATAACCTCAATCAGAACGATTGCCTATCAGTGTGTTGCCGCAGTGTTGCCCACTAGTGGGCACTAATGGATGCTAGTGGCATCATTGGTTGTTTGATGAACCCCAGCCATTGCTGTCTCAGGTTTTTCGTATCAAGTTCTCTTTGATTCCTGACCGTGATGGTACCAGGCGCAGCCATGACGCCAAGCCATGATGTGTCGCAGTAGGATGCTGCCTTCCAAGAGGTTTTGGTGGTGGATGGAACTGTCGACCGTTTGGCATAAAGCGTGCTCGGAGTGATCTCTCAACTTAGTAAGAGTTCTGAACAATTACCAACAAAAACTCTGTAGATTAGGAAGATCTATGATGGCACCATCCCACAAAAACCCAGTGCTGTGAATGATGCCACCATGCGCACAGGCTGGTCATGTCCAACCAGAGCGGAGATATGACCTTCGCAACAGCTTCGGATAGCCGGACGGTCAAGGCATATTGGGCACAAATGAGCCTGGGGTACTGATACAAACCTTGCCAGTCAGTTTTTTTTGGATTTTTGGGGATATAGAATGATAGAAATATATAGAATGATGGTATGGAATGACACGGTACATACATATAGAAATTGATAGAGATGCACTATAGGTGGTTACTTATATCATGTTATGTCGAGTCATGTCATATCATGTCATGCCACTGTACACCATACTTCATTACAGTACATCAATTGCGAACATCTGATGTAACCTTGAGAGATCGATTGTGGACAGGCTGGTGCTGCGCAGCAGCGATCGCTGTCCATAATGAACCCCAAGGCCGCATGGCCGCATGATGCACATCAGACAGGTCCATGACAGGTCCATAAAGATCGAGTCTCGCGGATGCTGGGGATGCTGGGGATGCTGCATATTTCGGATGAACATTTTCAGAAGTACCAAGTAATACCAGGTAACTGCCAGCTGCCAGCTATTGGGGGTTCAGCAAGGTGTTCAGCAAGGTGTTCCATTGACTTGACCCATGGCCAGATGGGAAAATACTGGCCCTGCACAGGACCCTTCCAGACAGTACTTGCTCGAAGACAAGTCTGGTGGAGACTTTCAGGTGTCCAACACATCGGGCCAATTTATCCGTTCCTTGTTTGACGTGATTTCGAATGTCTTCCATCCTTGCTGTTGAGTCCGATTCAAGACCATGGTATCATGAGGATTTCACCAACCCACTTATCCACTTGCAAGTGGCTGGTCATTCATAGTCCCTCAATCCATCTCAATCCCCTTAATCATTTCTTGATTCTTGTTCTTGTCATTTGGGGAGCTTCACCTTTGGTGGAGCCTCAAATCCCACATGTTGAGCATCGACGGCACTGAGGATTCATCTCCATCCCTGGCGGCTTCAACGCCATTGATGACCAGGACCAGTTGCTAGCCTTCCTAGACCCACCAGTGCGAAATAATCCAGGACAAGTGGTCATGGCCTCAGAAGATGCTGAGAAATCATGCGGAAGATCTGACGTTGAAAGATGCCACACAATCCCAGAAAATGCAAGAATTTAAGAATCAAATTGATTAAATCAGGAATCAAATGTGAGAAAATATGAGAAATCAGTATTTCTCAAGGATAAAATTGATCAAATGCCAACATGCAGTTCAAATCTGTTTGGGACTTGAGGCCCGAATTGGGCCTTTGGTGGATGTTGGCCTCATAGTGATGTGACATGGCTGAAGTTGGTGAAGTGTCAAGCTTTGGTGCCACTGATGTAAAACGTCCAAAACGTCAAACCCTGGGACTATCTTGCAGCTTACCCCTTGCAACCAACGCAACCAAGGTGTTTCTTGGGAATCGGTGTCCTAACCAATGACAAGGAAAAGCAGCTGGGAAAGAAGTAGGCCAAACGGCGACGCAGCTTTCCCCAGCTTTCCAAGAGGAGCCACGAGCAACTCCTGCGTGTCACTTGTGAAAAGGTGGCAGCTGCGGCCGACGGTAGTGCAGGGACATGATCGTCTCGTCAGTATCAGTGTGTTCACAGCCACGGGGTACGATATATTCACACAAAATAAATGTCATCCTCATCATCAGCCAGCACCAGCATCATCATCATCATCATCATCATGATGATCATCATCATCATCATGATCATGAGTAGCAACATTTTGACCCAGCATCTACGTGAGCACACGACATTGCCAGAGGTAAGTGTGCCGTATGCAACGCTTTGTGTGTCAAACCTCCATCTCGATGCAGTCGGCACCTTCTATTCTGCTCGTGCTCCAGGTCCCTTTCATACACAACTGTGGGCACAAGAACTGTGCAACAGAGAGCCATAAAAGATATAAAAGATCTCCATGCCATGTCTCACACCACATCATCAATCATCATCGCATGCGTGATTCAGTGTGAATAGCATTGAATAGCATCAAAGACCATTCACTCATACGACACATTTATTGACAACTTTGCTTCACTGCTCTGGAGACCTTGCCAGCAACTGTCGCCATGGCAGAGGACAAGAGAGCACCTTGCTTGTCACATTTCTGTCATTGAAATGTTTTGTTGGTGCTGCTACAGTGCCCAAAGATTGCATGGATCATCATGCTCTTGAATGATCTTGATGTGTTTCGGTGCAGTGTGGTTGTGTTTATGGTTTTCTTGGTTGCTGAGGAATGCGTGAAAGTTGTGATCAGATGCCGGCCTATGAGCAGACAAGAAACGATAGACAACCGGGAGAAAATTGTGGACATGGAGCCTTTTTTGCAGCACAGAAATTACGATACGGTTTAGGGTCTCTACAGTCTTTACACAACACCTCGTCGAGGGGCATGGCACTCTTTATGAGTCACATCCTTCATGAGATTTCATTTTTTTTCTTTGCCCAAGGACATCCAGAACGGACTAGCCCGAGTTCGAAGACCGGGAACAAACGACTACAAAGATTTCACCTTTGATGCAGTCTATGATGAAACTGCAGTGCAAACTGACTTCTATGAACATACCGGCTATGCCATTGTCACCAGCTCAGTTCTCATTCACTTGCAAACCACAAAAAGTACAAATGTATGTGCCATGCTTCAAGGGGTGGAAAAACTATGAAAAACTGGTGTAGTCATTAATTTTGATGGCGTAAGAAAAACTGGGAGCCGCTTTGGTCATTGGAGATACGAGGGCATCACTCCCCAACTGCATGGGGCTCGCACATGGGGCCTCGCTCGCGCCTTGCTCAGGTCGAGAGTTGCTCAATTGCACTTGGCACAGAGGAAGGAATGCCATTGGGTCAAAAGATGTCAAAAGATGTGAAAAGGATCAGGTGCAAAAGCATCAGGTGTATCAGGATTGCTCAGGATTGTCCAGGGCCCATCAGGGCCCCTGAAATTGAAAGGATAGGTATCGCACTGACCTCCTTGCCGCTCCAAGGCGTCATGGATGGCTACAACGGCACCATTTTCGCCTACGGCCAAACTGGTACAGGAAAGACCCACACCATGGTGGGCCCTGCAGAGCCCGAGGAAGACCGGGGCGTCATCCCAAGGGCCTTTGGGCACGTCTTCCGGAAACATGGCATGATGATATGACATGATATGACATGATCTGTATGGAGACTGTAATCTTAACCCTGGATTTGGTTGAACCCCCAGTTGATTCATATAGATGTTGATATTGATATTCGATGATATTCGATATTAATAGGGGGTTGCCAGTTTTCATATAGTTATCATCACGTGTCACTATTTTGATCTATTTTGGAGGTAACCCCATCAATAGTCGTGTCCATGGTCCAATTGGCTGTGGCAGCTAGTGATTTGATGATATTTGATGCAACTGGTGACTGATTTGGATGTTTTGGTGGAACAGTGTGGAACTGTGGAACAAGTCCATATTGGACTGAGAGGGAGACATAAGATTCGGATCTTCAAGCCAAGGTGGCTGGCTCAGTCAAACATGTCACAGCCGGGGTTGTGAGAAATGTCTTCATACGCCCAGGAACGTGGATGTTGGTGGCAATCGAACTTTTCTTGTCCGTGCATCCTACCTGGAGATCTACAATGAAGAGTGCCGTGGCTGAAGAGACCAGGGGCAGCGATCCTGTTGCTGTTGCTGGGTGGTTTTTGGGGGACTTGCTGCGCACTCTGTGCTGCATCAAGTTGTATGCTGCTGTAGTGTTTGACTTTGTCCATTCCCTGTCCGTCCAGGTCCTCGCAAGACCAGGCGTTGACAAACGAATACTAACGACCCGGGTTACTGAGGTCTTTGGGACTGAGGTCTTGTCTATTTCATCAATCTTGATATCTTGTTTTTCCAGACTTAGCCAAGCAGGGTCCCAACATGTCCCAACCCGAAGATATCCTCATGTTAAGTTTGATAATTGAGGGCACGCCTTCACAATTCGCGAAATAGTGAAGCCCAGAAAAAAGACGTGAAAAGGATCGAAAAGGCCGTGGAAAACCAACGAAATCAGGTTTGTACAAACTGGAGAAAGTCTCCTTCAGAATTCACCGCGATCAATTCTTAGAATACATGCTTCCGCTGTATATGACTGTATGGTGCAGAAATTGTGAGTCCTTTCGCTATATGATTATATGATATTGATTGAATTTGATTGATATGATATTTGAATATATGAAATTAGCTTTTTGAAGCATTTCATCAATTGTACCTTTATTCAAACGGCCCTCTTCAACTTGTCCTTCCCTGGGATTCAATGTGGGATGTTTTGTCGAGGTAGTTTTCCCGCTTTTCATGAAGCCATGGCCTGAGTCGGACGCCTTCATAGCTTAGGATCAGGGACCTCTTGTCCAAGAATCCGAAGCAGAAACTGGACCTGAAGGATCATCCGGACGGTGGTGTGTATGTTAAGGACCTCACCATCATGATCGTCAAAGGTGTTCGTGACCTCCAGCAAGTGATGGAGGTGCAAACGCAAAGAAGATGGTCACAAAATATTAGGGAAAAACACCTTCGAAGGGTCAGAGAGGTTGGTTTCCAGCCAGTTTACCGCAATGGTATCTTAAAACCGAAAACATCTTCAAACCATGTTCACTGAACCATGTTCTGAGCTTGTTTTCCCAGCCTGGACTAAGAGATTGTATGAGATTGTAATGCTGACATGTGCTGACTTTTTGGCAAGGTGGGACAAAAGAACCGCAGTGTCGCAAGCACCCTGATGAACAACGAGTCCAGCAGATCGCATTCGATTTTTACGGTCACGGTGGAGATTCTGGAAAAAGGACAGGCGTGCTGTGATCCATTGGGATGATTTGGGAAAATCTACAGGAAACCTTGTTTTTTTGCAATCAATCAATTTCCCCTTGGAGCCTTAAATCAGTCCAATGATGTCCAATGAGTATAGTAATCAATCAATAATCAATCCCGATTTCATGCACCTTCTCATTCGTTCCCGCATGCTGTGAGATTTGTGAGGATTGGATGGCCAAGATCACGTTCGGGTTGGAAAGATGAACATGGTTGATTTGGCCGGTTCAGAACGGCAAAGCAAGACCGGCGCCACCGGAGACACATTGAAGGCCTGAACAGATGGAACGTCCTAGGGAGAGCCCATGAACGATCATGAAGTCCAAGCATGATTCGAAGCATGTAGCGTGATGAATCGTGAGTCAATTTTGACTCCCTGGGTTTTCAATATTCAATAATGGGATGTCCATTGGTGTCCTAAAATGGGGGCAGACCCCAATCATGTAATTTAATTTAATTAATATAATTAATTTATATGATTTCCCATTAGAAGCATCCATTTTGAGGTATTATATCCTTACTTATTTATGGAACCCCCATATGTTTTAAGATGCCAGGAAGCCACGAAGATCAACATGTCCTTGAGCGCCTTGGGCAACGTCATTTCAGCCTTGGTGGATTCCAAGACCTCCTTCATCCCCTACCGTGATTCAAAGCTCACCAGACTGTTGCAGGAGATTTGTGCTTGAATATTAGTCAAAATATGTCAAAATGCTTGAACATAAACTGTTTTAACATAAAACGCAAACATCATTTCCCGATATTTCATGAGCATTTGGTGGTATTTGATGGTTTTTGTATACATGTCCAGAAGCTACAACCTGGTAGAATTGTTTTTCACCAAAAACGCTCAAAGACAGACTTCGTGCCAAGCTTGTCCTTGCAGGATTCGCTGGGTGGCAACACCAAAACGGTGATGTGCGCTTGCATAGGTCCCGTCGACTACAATTACGACGAGACCCTCAGCACCCTTCGTTATGCACATCGTGCCAAGAGCATTAAAAATAAGCCGCGGATCAATGAAGATCCCAAGGACGCCATGATACTTGTCAGAAGGATGATAAGGGAAGGACAGGAAGTCGCCTATGACCTCTTCTGTCATCTTTGGTCCTAGTTGATCTTCTCTGATATGTTCTCAATTCCACCTCAGGAAAGCGATGGTTGACTTGCATGCCGAAGCTTTTTTAAAATCACCCCAAACCCTTCGCCACCTAGTGCACATCACTACATGAAAGAAATGAAGGACACAGAGCTCTTCGAGTGTCATGTACAGTATCATGTCATCCAGAATCCAGATTTAGTGCTTGCAGATCAGCATGCCATTAGCCAAGGATCCGAGAGTTCCAAGATGAAATTACCAGGCTCAAAATGCAGTTGGAAAAGCGAGGAGGTCCTGGTAGCCCACCAAGACCGCCTCCACAAGAGGGCGACGATGTGGTGGTTGAGACTGAGGTAGTGGAGGTTGAAAAGTCTCTTGGAGCTGTTTATGGCACATCAATTGGATAGTTTTTCCTGGGTGATGATCTGAGGCTAGAACTATTGGTGGATATTGGTGGTCACGGCAAAGAGCCACCAAATGTTTTGGGGGCGGTAGGGGCTAGCGTTGTGACGTTGCACACAGTCTTTCCCCAAAGTTGGTGACAACCACTTCCCCAAGAAACAAATACCAACTTTAAAAAAACTTACAGCCTGGTGAAATGCATTGGATCTAGTAATCTAATGTAATCTACTAGTATGATCTAGTCATTTTGGGGCCCATCTCAGGAAATTTGACATGATCAGGGGATGGGTTTGCCAAACAACGGGACGCCCCTAACGATTTTTGTGTTGATCGAATCATTTTCCCCATTAAATTGGCATGTTCGGAATGCAAATACCATACTACTATTACGGCAAGACCCTGAGGTTTGCCCGGACTCGCAACGAGTGTTCGGGCATGATGATGGTGATGATGATGATGATGATGATGATGATGACCACCAATATGCTCCGCATAAACAATGTATTTAACCCTTATGAAAGATCTTCAATGAATGGAAGAGTTTAACGGAGGTTGGAGCATTAAACCCTTATTGAAGAATCTTCAATGAATGTAGAAGTCTAACCGGGGTATACCGGGGTGGGAGAATTAAACCCTTATTGAAGATCTTCAATGAATGGAAGAGTTTAAGGGGGGTGGGAGAATTAAACCCTTATTGAAGAATCTTCAATGAATGTAGAAGTTCAACGGGGATGGGAGAATTAAACCCTTATTGAAGATCTTCAATGAATGTAGAAGTTTAACGGGGGTGGGAGAATTAAACCCTTATTGAAGATCTTCAATGAATGTAAGAGTTTAACTGGGGTGGGAGGATTAAACCC
>Ga0126342_10006702_pt1 | contig 20477 bp, 13 predicted proteins | sample Cyp1metagenome_FD_92528 | JGI IMG/M metagenome (GOLD analysis project Ga0126342, IMG submission 92528) | Coral microbial communities from Lord Howe Island, Old Settlement Bay, Australia - Cyphastrea 1 metagenome | ecosystem: Host-associated > Invertebrates > Cnidaria > Coral ...
GACTTCAAAACATGATGCATCTGAGCCGCTGTGCCTTGGGGATTTGACACCTGGGGTAACTACTGTCTGCCCTGGGGTAACTCGGTGTGCCTTGCGGTTGGGGTAACTAATGGGTAAATGGGGCAACTTAGGGCGTCTGCTAGTATATATCAATGGGAATTTCAGGATCCTAAAATGGAGGTACTGTACCATATAAGGCCATATTTTATGGAGATGTTCCTTTACATAGGCCTTATATGGGCCTTATATATGGTAGGTACCTCCAATTTAGGATCCTGAAATGGCCATTGAATATATATATATATATACATATATCGATCTGGGTATTGGCAACGATCTCTGGTAACCGAACCTAGCAAGAACAGCACACTGTTTATTCATGTTATTTCATGTTTCATGCGTATACTTGGTACTTCGTTTGCGGAGGGGTGACTCTCCATTGACACGTTTGTCTGTAGCTTTGGAGACAATTACTTGCTATTATTGTTTGCCTATTGGGGACTTGATGAGCAAGAACCTCCGCAAGAAGCTCTTGCAAGACGCCCATGTGATTTCTCGATCCCTGTTAGCAGAAGGGTTGTGTTTCCATTTCGAAGTGGTAGATGGAAAAACAGAAGCTGTAAACTTAAGTTGCTGGCTGGTGGTTTGGAACATGTTTTATTTTCCATGTCATATATGGGAATGGAAAATCATCCCAACTGACTTTCACTGCATCATTTTAGAGGGGTTTCCAATGGTTTCCAATCAACCACCAACCAGATAATCTAGATACAATAACCAACATTAACCAATATTCTCCAACTTTATCCCCAGCTGTAAACTTTTCGGGCTCCACGGGCTAGCCAGGCTTACCCGGCCTGGTAAACCAGGTTGGCTAAATCCCATGAAAGATCACCATGAAACCACCATAAAATCACCCATGAAACATGTCCATGGGTTTTGATGGCTTTAACTAACAAAACGAACTGGAAAGATCCATCATGTTCAATGGGTAAAAATGGACAATCACTATTTTGAAAGGAATAAAATTGGAAAGATCCACCATGTTCAAAAGGTGAAAATGGAAAATCACTATTTTTAATGGGTAAAAATGGAAAGATCCACCATGTTCAAAAGGTGAACATGGAAAAGCACTATTTTTAATGGGTAAAAATGGAAAGATCCAACATGCTATCAATGGGTAAATCCACCATTTCCACTTGGCCATTTTCCAGTTCGCAAACTGTAACAAATCCCCAGAGGGTATGTTTGAGGAATCACTGAGGACTGCGCCATGTAACTATGACATGCAAGTATCGATGGTGATGTTTCAATGCGCCAAAGACAGTGATGCAAGCGACAGTATGCAACAGCAAGTGGCTACAGCAAAAAAAAAATCTCAGAATTGGTTCAAGGATAAGTTCCAGGTGCTTGCATGGGAAAGAAACAAAGAGAGATGGTGTCCCCTAGACAACTATATAAGTGCCCTTCAGTGAAGTTCTACCGTTTCTATGTGTTGATTTGTTCAGAATCAGGGCCCCACCAATGTCGCACATAAATAAGTTCCAACGACTTTGGTGCAGCTATCAAACAAGCCCGAGTAAAAAGTGTTTGGAAGTCATAGCTTATGTGTGGACCCAGATATCAGCAGAGCCAGGTGTTTTTTTGCCAGGTGTAGATTCGCGGGACCCGGCCGTGGCCGTGACGCGATAATGATGGGGGCGCGCGTCACTTTGGTGGCGGTGAACCATCCAAAATGATGCTTTGACGAATGAACTTCCGAGATTGAACCGGCAAACGTGGTGATTTTCTTTAGCTACCATAAAAATCCATAAAATGAGGATTTAGTCAGCATAAGTTGAGACTTAGGCAGTGAACATGGTGATTCATCCAATGAACGCGTGCGTTTCACCAAAGAAAATCGGATTTGATCAATGACATTGGGATGTACCTGATATATATATATATATAATATTATGTAATATTGATATCCCACATGTTTTCAGAATTTGAGGTCCAAAATCACTCGAAACCATGCAGAATGCGGCTCTCCTCACTAGGTCTTGAATACACTAGCCTTAACCAAACTGCACATGAAGTGCAACGCCAGTGTGAATGGGTTAGGAAAATCTCAACCGGAAACCATAGATTTTCCCATGAAAGATGGGTTTCTAGTCATTTTTTTCCCGGAAAAGCCAATCTATTGACAGTGGAAAAGTGTTTTGACAAGTCTTGATGCTGCAATGCTGAGAAAGCCACGGATCGATAGTATCGATAGCTCCCAAAAAAGTACACTCCGAGCACCGAAATGCAGGTAAATATACCCTCTGGTTATTTAACATAGCCATGGAAAATCACCATGTTTAATAGGTAAACCATCTATAAATGGGCTACCTATACCATGGCTATGTTAAATAACCAGAGGTATATGCCATACAAGGAGGATCCGTGATACTCTGATTCTCACATCGAACTAGCTGGTGTTCATAGATACAGATGTTCATTGCCCGGTTTTTGTAGGTCTTTACCCTAAAAAGAAAACATCAAATGGCCCTAGACTAGACCCTCCAGATACCCCATAAAAAATTAGTTAAATGGATTCTAAGATTATGGAATGAAACACTTGGAGGGTTGGCATGGGTTGGCTATAATTCTCCAGTTCTTTTCAGCTCATCCTACAATTGGAGATCGCCACCGGTGGCATTGCGAAGCGCCCAAAGTGGACAAAGCTTGACCCTGGCGTCTGCACGACGCCGCCGCGCGAGATGTCGATTCGATTCGCGCCCTGAAAGGCGCGCAGTTCGCCGTGCCTGGCTCAGTGGAGAGGTGAACCAGGTGAGCTCGTGTAACGTGAAGCTCTTTGGGATGATAATCGTTCCACTATTTTAGACCCCCTTAGGAATTGTTGTTGGATATTGCTCAGTACCATATACCCTCTGGTAAACTAACATGGCAATGGAAAATCACCATTTTTAATGGGTAAATCCACTATAAATGGCCATTTTCCATTGCTATGTTAGTTTACCAGAGGGTATATGATTATATGTGTATAATTGTTTTGGTGAACTTTGCAAACCTTCCAAAGACTTGACACATACCCACATGCTGGTTGCATTTGAATCTTCAAGATTGTCAGTCAAAATCAGAATCTTTTTACAGGATGACATCCGCAAAGTTGTTTGACATTGATGAAACTGAAGAATCCCTATTATCTTCTGCTTACCAAGGACTAGTACGCTGCCATATATTATTTAGAATATCAGTAAATAATAGTAAATACATATAGATACATTATATACATATCACCATACCCGTTTATATAATACATGATATGGTGATGGTGATGATATTTAAACATATCAGTGATATACAACACATCACAAAAACAGGTTATCCCATCACTATCACCACCACAACACCAACACCTGGCCACATGGCAGGTTAAAATGCACCATCACTGGGTGAAAAATCAGCATCTTTGCTGATTGAGAGCCCATTTTGTGTATGATTCTTCCAGCTGATGTTCGACAGGTGGTTTATATATATATATATATAATTGATTCCCATTGCATCCCCATGTGCAACGTGCCTGATGATATATCACAATGTTGGAGATTAATTCATATTAAATCTCTATTTGACAGACAACCCCACCAGAACTAGGTACCCATAGATTTCTTGTTGAATATATGCCTGCAGTGATTTGCAGTGTATATATATATATGCATTTAAAAAAAGTACACATATTACATATATAAATCCCCATTGGTATACATATATGTATATACATGTATTGTATGCATATATGTATATACACACATATATATATATACAATTATATAATTATATATATATATATACATATTACATTTACACACACACAATATATATCAATTACACAGCCACTCTGTTGTTCCCCATTGAATCCCTGGCCCAGGTGCCACCGCTGCGGATGGCGAGGCGAGGACACAACTGGCGGCGCCCCGAAAGGCGCAGAAGTCCAGGAAGTCTTCCGCAGGCACGGCTGGGTGTTTCTGGACGATGATATATATATATCAATATACTATAATATATGTATCTATATATTTATTATATGATGATTTATTTACATTACATATATATATAACTATATATATATATTATCTTATTATATATTATATATTTAGTATTATCTATATTTATAGTGTAGTATATACATATATATAAATATGAATAGTTAGTACGTTGTATGTGTACTGTATATTATACATATTATATTATTTTATATGATATGATATAATATTATATATATTATTATTATCATCATTATTGTATATATATAATCATACTTTATATATATATATATATCACACTATTTCTTAAATATCATTACTATTATATATAATATTCAAAAATCATGGATATATGACACCTCTGATTATTGAACATAGCTATTGAACATCACCATGTTTTTCAATATGTTTACTAGATAATCATCTATAAATGGGCCACGGCTTCCATAGCTGTGTAAATGACCAAAGGGTAGATCGGTCAAACAACCAATAATCATCATCAATCTGATATTTGGATATTTTTGGGTGTTTGGGTGTGTCTGGAACAGTGGTCCTACCCCCCAAAAAGGGTCATGTGCGGAAAATGATGGATAAACCCAGATACCTCGACCCTCATGAAGACATCGCAAATTGCATTTGGCCCATAGAATATTGATACAAAACGCCATTTGATATAGATGTGGGGGGTTTCTTACAATGGGGGATACCCAAGGCACCATGGGTTTCAATTGTAACATGATCTTCCATGGTTTGGATGATTTGGGGATACCTCCATGACTTAGGAAATCTTCAAATGTTAAGTCATCAACATGGAATGTGGGTACCCCAACCAATGGAATATTTTGGCACTAGGATCAACGGTGCAAGTCTGCCAATCATGGGATTGTTCCAGATCAAAGGCCAGGATGAACGGTTCATATAGATTCATACGTCTTCAATTTTCTGACATGTTCCATAATCCAAATATATTATAGGCATCTTCAATGGTATACTGGATGAGTGTATGGCAAAACTCGAAAAAACATTGGAAACTGTGGTGTATTTACCGTCGAATTGGAAACAATTACTGTATGTCTTACCATACTCAGAGCATACACATTGCAGTTTCTTTGACTTTGTTCTATCTATCGCCCATCAGGCACCGTGATTTGCTGTTCCCGGAGCGCCGGACGTGCGGCAGCCGTGGCAACGGCTCTGGCCCAATACGGTTGCACAAGCTCGGCTGGCTAGCGAGACGAAAAGTGACTCGCAGACCGTGGCTTCAACATAGTGCAGAGAAAAAGACGGAGAGCTGGGGTTGGGGGGTTCAAACAGGTTTGTTTGATGATGGGCTACCATCCTCAAGTGGTTTCTTCAAGAGGAAAATCGAGATAAATCATTGAATTTGAATTGGGGTACCCTTTTTGTAACAGCCAGATGGTTTCGTTTTTTCATCCTACCTGGGATGATGATCCTAATTGACTAGTGTGAACAAATGCGACAAATATGTTTGGTGTTTGGGAAGGTTTAAACCACCAATCAGACAAGTTTTGGCACAACTGGACCGTGTTTGAAACCCAGATCAGTAAGATTGGTTTTGCATGTCTTCACCCCTCTGACACATTTATTGGTTGCAGTATCTACAATTCACGACCAACCTCATCGGGACTGGGATGCAACACCAGGCGATTTTGCTTACAGATGGGTAACCAGTATGCAATGCGTAACGGCTTAGCGATAGTTGCGCAGAAGCTGAAGTCTTTGTACAGGACCCCACATGACTTGAGAACCACTGGAGAAACTCAGACTTTCAATCCTAGCCCTGAGGTGGAAAATGGATCGACTAATAGATTGGTCACTGGTAGCACCTACACCTCTTGAGGGGCAGTCATGTAAGTATGCTTTGGGGGATTTCATCCATATGCTGCAAGTAAGTCTGCCAAGTATAAGTATTTGGTCCCTTCAACTCCGCCATTTTTGGCGCCAACTTGTTCTTGTTTCGTGACCTTATTTGAAAACCAGTCATAAACAAATCACCGTGTATATAATAGTATATATCTAAATATTATTTCACATTCCCGCACGAGTCATTCAAATAGGAATGTTCGATGAACATTTATGGTATTTCAAAGTCCTGTAAGGGTCCAAGAAAACACGTTTTCCAGAATCCCTGTTTCCCTCATTTTACGGATTCAGTGTAATAGTTTAACGGGGGTGGGAGATTTGATCCCTTATTGAAGATCCTCAACATATTCAACATTAAAGTCCAACATGCGGATCAAGTTCAAGTCTGGAAGAACGGCGCCACCTGAGCCTATTTCTACCAACAAGATAGAATATTAAATTTCTACTAAACTGTAAAATAAAATTACTTTTCTATCTTTTTGATGGTTACTCTCTCTGCCTAAAATCCTCAATGGAACCGCCTGGCTGTGGCTCAGCTTGATGGCCCTGCAAACATCTTCATATGGACATAAAATGGTTGATGTACCCTCTGGTAATGTAACATAACTATGGAAAATCACCATTTATAGTGAATGTTCCCATTAAAAATCGTGATTTTCCATACTTATGTTGGTTTACCAGAGGGTAACCAATGATTTTACCAATGATTTGACATGTTGAATCTTAAATGAAAGGGAACACTTGATGGTGAATGTACCATGATTGAACAACTATTTGGCCAAGAACATCGCAAGAAGTCAATGGTGGGGATATAGCCAACAAAAATTATTTTTAGCCACCACACAAAGATTCAGCAGAAATGCAAACACACTGCGATTCGGAGAGATTTCAAGACAGTAGATGATGGATGGTTTGAGAAAAGTATTTTCCTGCCCGCCGGAAACTGATCCCACGCTGCCTTAGTTTCTTAGTTTCAGGTTTTGTGGGATAAATCATTGTCATGTGCTCTGAACGATATCCTTGTGTATTGTAAATATCTCGAAAGATTTTGGTTTCTTCTTCTATCCAGTGGTTAGTGGTGAGGAGTGAACTCAGGAGCTATAGGTATTCATATGAATAATTACTACCTATCAAATGGGCTACCAAGGAGCTACGAATTGAATTTACCACATCATCGTCCTTTAATTTTGCACCAGTTTGAAATGGAATATTCCCAGGTATATATTAATATGGGTGATCAACCACTCAGTAAGTGGCACCACGAAGTAACTTCTCTTCGATTTCAGATCGCCATCGCCATGGCTGAAACTGAAGAGGTGTTGAAGGTGGCGCACAGAGGGAAGCACGTGCCGTGCCGGAGCCAAATAGAACTCCTAAGAAACAATCATGAAACTTGGAGTTCAGAATGATCCCCAGCTGCCATTTGAGGGTCTCTAGATTTTAACAAAGGTGCAACTCCTCCTTCTTCCTCTTCCTCCTCCTTGTCCTCCTCTTGGTTTCCTCCTTTGCCAGCTCTGACTGTGGGCATGAATGGCTCCGAACCATATTGCGAGCTCCGGATGCAGTGGGCCACGCCTGGACCCGAACATAGAATGTCAGATTATGTAGATGCCGGAAAGACTGCCAGATAGAATGTCATAACATATGACAGATAGAATGCCAGAAAAAATGTCAGACAGAATATAATATATGTATATATAATATATATATATGCCATATATACTTCCAGATGGTATGTCAGAAACTAAGGATAGTGTGTCAGGTTGGTGATTACTCGAAGAAAGTATGAACATTTGGGGCCCTAAGACACTTCAAAAGATGGGTTGTTCATCTACTGTTATAGAATATATATATATATATATCGATGATTAATATAATATATCATATATAACCTGTCGTGAGCTTGAGGATACCAAAGTATACTGTCTCTACTTGGCCGGCACGGGGATGTTGACAGACATTAAGGTTTGCGTACCAGGTGCCTTGTCAGGTAGCTAACCCCGAAGATCTTCAGTAAAGTCATACAGGATGGGGCCCCCCAGTTATAAGTTGGTTTATAAACCATTATAACCACCATTAACTATAGTTATATCTACCATAAACCATCGTTAAACCACTTCTTTTAGGCAACTGAACGCTATCGACTGGGGGCCCCATCCTGTAGCAAGAACCTTCACTTTAGAAGTAACCAGAAGAGACTGGAAAGCTTGGGTCCGATGATCCTCGAAAGTGAGTTATGCGATACGCGATACGATACGCGAGTTCGGCCAGTCTTGTGGATCTCCTCATTATTTTTGGGGCTGGTTTTTACTAGTGGCATGGGAATAGTCTTATTATTATTACTGCAATATGGGAATAGTAACAAATGGCCATATATAGTGTTTTATAGTATTATTATGGGAATAGTCCTATCATCTTATTCAGGCCACTCCAATATGGTTTTGTCCGAAAATATAGTATTTTGTTGTGGTACACCTCACATCGGTTAAACTTGCCAGTTTGGGAGTGGAATGACACATTTTATTGGATAAAACTGTTGTTTGTGATTAAACACTTAGGTGTTGCAAAAAAATAGACATTTGTGGGTAGATTTTCGTGGATATTTATGTATATATACACTATACATCACTATACATCCAATAGATCAATAGATTCCAGATTCCTCAAAGGGGTTGTAGCCCATTTTTGTCGCCACAACTAGCTCCTGGCAACATCTACATATTGTTGATGGTTGAGTCCCATTCAGTCGATACTCTCCTGTTGTTGTTGATTATGTACCATCGTAATCGACGAAAAAACCTTGTGAACTGTGGCATTGTCTAAGCATACAGATGTTACTCTTCCCAGTATTTGGAGTCACTGGCAACCCACTTACATCTTATATACCATGTTTTGTGCCCTTCCACTTTGCTAATTGTGGCAGCATCGAATTAAGATTTAGTTGGGTTCCTCACAACTTCGCTAGGTACATCAGTGACATCCCCATTTGAGCAGTGTTCAAAACCCTTGTTGGTTGACTACAGGGGGCTATACAGCCTTTTATGTATTGGGGATATTCGGGGTTTATCATAGTCCATGGACTGAGAATCCAGTTCTTAGCCAACCAGGCGTTAAATCATCTATAAATCATCCATCAATCATGATAACTCATGTATAAACCATCAAAAGTCATCCATACAATTCCATACATCATCTATGAATCATCCATAAAACATCCATCAATTATCCCGTAATCACCTATGGTGGTTTCAAACATATAATACAATAACCATCATCATTTACAGAAAAAAATAACCATAGCTACTGGATGATAATCCATTAATTAACCATCATTAACCATATATTAACCATCAATTATCCTGTAATCATCTATATAAATAATTGATAAATGGGCCATGGCTCTCATGGCTTCCAGTAGGACTGGCACGACCTGAAGCACTCGCTGGGTGAGTTGGATGGAGCTGTTGCCAGGCACCGGACCAGGGACCAAAGCCACCACTAATTTTATTGATATAAACTAGCACCTACATAGTTAGATAATTATCTAATAAGATTTGTACATATATATATATACACACTATATAGAGAACTAATATACATGTATGGATATTTCAGCGTTTGTATCATAAACATCTGGAGGATTCCTAAGTCATGGCGGCACCCCCGGAAAAAAAAAGAAAAAAACAACAACAAGTCATGCATGACCGTTTTAGTGTTGAAACAACCATGGTTTGAGGGGTAGCCGATTTTAGGAACCCCCCCTTTGTCGATATAAATACTTGTTTATTGCAGTAGATAACTATTTATACCGATTATATTTATATACTATGAATATGAGAGTCAGTCTCGTTATCTGATGTTGTCTGTAAATCGTGCAGTATATCAAATGGGTATAGGTCTAGGTCAACATGGGGTACCCCAATACTTAGATGCTTAATACTAAACGACAACAAACTGTGGTCCCATAGAGCTTCATTTTTGGAACCCCAAATGATGAGCTAAGATGGAACTTGGTCTTGCGAGGCTCTCCAATCAGAAGACGGGTGCTCCAAACAAGGTGCCACCTTGGGTTGAGACCTCGCTTCGATCTGCCAGGGACCGATGGAAAACAACGAAAAAACGATGCTGCAAAGTGGCCCCTAGATAGCCAAGTTGGCTCATAAGTCCAAAAACTAAGATGTATGAAACTTGAACAGTAATTGACAGGGTCTATAAACCAAGTTATAACCGGGGGGTCCACATTGTGGAGATGTTGGAAAAACACATTTGATCATTAATGATGTGATGTGGGTGAAACTGGTGTATAGCCCAATTTGAATTTTGATTTAACAGTGAAATTGGGGGTATTTAGCTGTTAGGACAGACCATGTTCCCATGTTCTCCTGCGTCAACTTTGTCAAGTCGTCGCATTGGATTCAGGAAGAAAATACCGTAGATATGACCTGGAGCATCCCTCAGCTTTGCGGGAACCATACCCCAATCATGTCCTGACGGACCAACTGGGTTCTTGCCATGGGTTTTTGCTTATAGATTCTTTTGACTTGCTAAAAAAGTAAGGATTTTGACCCGCCATGTGATCCATCCTCAGAGGGTAAGTCATGTTCATCCATACTGACGGCCACGTAAGTCATGCGTATTCCCAGTGATCTCCGACCCCCTTGATGTGATCATGGATAGAGCTTCTATATGAAATTGGATCCCACAGTTTTCCAACACAATCCAACTAGGGTATTCTAAGAACATCTACAAATATGTAAGAATATGTATACACATGAACCCATAGAAGACTAATGTGTGGGTTGAGGTGGGTTATGTACATACATGTATGACCAAACGGCCAGAACTCACAACATGACCTATGTAAACTATGGCGTATATGTCGTCAAATACCATTATATTGAATGGAATCCATGGCTCTCTATCTATCTATCAATCTATAAATCTATTAATCGATCAATCTATCTTATCTTAGCTCAATCTAATTAATCTTTTCTAAATCTAATCTAATCGTATCCTATCCTATCCTATCCTATCCTATCCTATCCTATCCTATCCATCTATTTATTTATCTTATCTATCTTACCTATCTTATCTATATTATCTATCTTATCTATCTTATCAATCTTATCTATATTATCTATCTTATCTTTCTTATCTCTATTATATATCTTAGCTATCTTATCTATTCTATATATCTATATTATCTATTTTATCTAACTTATCTATATTATATATCTGATCTATCTTATCTATCTTATCGATCTTATCGGTCGTATTTATCTTATCTATCTGATCTATTATCTATATGTTCTATCTTATTTATCTTATCTTATCTTATCTTATCTTTCTATCTATCTATCTATCTATCTATCTATCGTTCTATCTATCGTTCTATCTATCGTTCTATCTATCGTTCTATCTATCTATCTATCCATCCATCCATCTATCTATCTATCTATCTATCTATTTGTCTATCGTTCTATCTATCCATCTATCTATCTATCTATCTGTCCATCTATCTATCTATCTATCTATCTATCTTTCTTTCTTTCTATCTACACATACAACCATCAAAACTGGCGAGCAATATATATATATATACATATAATATATATATATATACATATACATCCAGCATACACATTTATATATATATACATACATACACACACGCATATATCATATATATCTATATATATAGAGAGAGAGCTTACCACTTAAACTTCCCATATATTTTGCCTATCCCAACTTTTATTGGCTGGAACTGCACCCCATTGGCCCGGGCACATTGGGCACACGTCCACTTCCTGCAGGAAGTCGCTCACGACAGGAAGCGGTTGCCCTCCGTTTTCTCGGCATCATGTGCCTTGGCAATAGATCTGGATGTGATAAGATGGTATGGGTCAAAATGTATGAGCCCCCCTGATATATATATATATATATATATGTGTGTGTGTATACATACACCAAAATTATATATATATAGCACGTATATTATATATAACCTGTACATATATACACACATATTGTCATTTATATCTTCATGTACATTTTTTTCATATCATCATCATCATCATCATCATCATCAGAGTCATCATCGTCATCATCGTCATCATCATCGTCATCATCATCATCATCATGATCATCATTATCATCATCATCATCATCATCATCATCATCATCATCATCATCATCGTCATCATCGTCATCATCGTCATCATCGTCATCATCGTCATCATCATCGTCATCATCGTCATCATCATCGTCATCATCATCATCATCATCATCATCATCATCATCATCATATATCTATATTATGTATATACTTGGGATTCACGCGTTTGGAAGTTTGCGGTGACTTCATTTTAAGAGATCTCATCTGCAACAATTGAGATTATTGGTCAGAATCTGTTAGCCCCCAAGATGGATGGGTATGTAATACACAGTACCAAGTCTTGCGGGTCGATTTGTATCCAATTTGGACCCAATTCCCTCATGAGTACCCTGAACATGGAATCGTGCACTAGCAAAAATGCCCCCAGCGTTTGTGCTGCACAAGGTATTGAAATTTGACCGTGACCAAGATGAGTGTTTTGTTATGGGTTCAGGGATTTATACGCCAAGGGAACTCTACGAAAATCGGTTGGCCTTGCTGACTGGGAAGACAATGGCGTGGGTATGGTTTTGCCCAAAACAGTTGGATGTAGGGTCCCCTGGCATGGTTGACATCCTATCATTGCCGTCCCTGCTAAAATCTAATCATTTGTTTGCATAGATTGCATAGATGCTGCTACACTTACCTAGATGCTTCGTGAGTTGGTTGAATCACCTGAAACCAATGACATTGAGATATACCCCAGTTACTTGCCACGCTAATTCTGCAACGGTTCAGTAAACCACACACGTGCCATCAAAACAGGGTGAAATTGGCCATACGGCATGGTTGTGAATCCTATAAGTGGCCTATTTGTGGCTGAATTAATGGTGGTTATTTCATGGTTTATAAACCAACAAACATCACTGGGGGGCCCCATGTTCATAGGGGTTCATGTTTTTTCGGTATACCAAATGATATTTGGATTCCCAGGTCCCAGGATGGCGACTGATGACGATATCATATCATATGACCCGGCCTGGTAAACATACAAAAAAAACGATGGAATATCACCATGTTTTCCATGGGTATAAATTCTGCTTGGTGGAAACTGGAAACACATGAATTTTATGATTTTCCATCATCGATGGGATGTCATCCTTCTTGACGAACTCCATCATTTTTCAAGATGGTTATTGCACCACCAACCAGTTATAGATCCATGTTTCATGGTTAAATTGGTGAAATCTCCATTTTTCATGGCTAAAACCACCACATTAGTTGGCTAAAACCACCAACCAGATATTATATATTGTTGGATTAGATTAGCGACCTCACGTCGCGCAGCTACTGGAATGATGGTGAGTAAGAGTGACTATCCCAAAATGTCCGGACAATTGTTAGTGACTTGTGACATGAATTGCTATGATGTTCCCCCGATACTTTTTGGTTTTATGTTGGTTCTATACACACTATGTTCCCATTACTTATGGAGTTTGTATAGATTTATCATCCTATGATACATCCCATGACTCAATGACATTTCCCCCCACGACATATCCCATTGAATTCCACTTCCCTGGGACCAGCGCAAGGTGACCGGGATCTCAAGCTCTTGAATCGCAGATCTGCTCAGATCTTGCCAGTGAAATGAATGCAGAATGTGGGTGAACATGTGGGAGATTATCATGGAACCAAAAAAAAATGGGTGTAGAAACATACAGTGATAGAACATGTATAATGTGATAGAATGGAAACATGGAAACATACAGTTTACATGTGTTCATCGAGTTTACAATGTATTACCATGTATATTCAAGTTATATAATGTATTCATTTTTGTTTTAAATGAGTGTCTGTAATCTATACATTCCAATATAACCAATATAACTATTATGTATGTATGTATATATATATAGTTGGATAAAATTAGACATGCTTGAATGGATATTTGGATGTATTTGATGTGAGGCTAATACATCTAAACTAGATATTTGTCTATATACATTGTAATGTATATTAATTATAATACATATATATATATATATATATATCATACAGATGGTGAAATGGGGATGATTATTGCTAATCCAATATTGGATCCTGGAGTTAGGGTGGTAGGATCTCAGCAGCCTAACTTAGGCAAGAAATGAACATGATTACCCTCTGGTTATGTCAAAATAGCTATTGAACATGGCCATAGAAATAGTGGATTTACCCATTTAAAATGGTGATTTTCCAGTTCGTTATGTAAACGTTTACCAGAGGGTAATGTTAGTCCTTTTGTTGCACAACATGTTTTGGGTAACTTGGCAGTCAAGGTTCGTGGTTATTGTCTGCGCCCATAATTGCCGAGACATGGCTAACAATGAACAGATCGGGAGAAGGAGCTACCTGGCAGAGGAGTGTAGATACAGGATACATCCCAGTTCTAAGTGGTCCGTACCCGGTCCCTGCACAGCTGTGTTGAGGCTGCTATTCTCCGAACATTTTTGCTTGGGACCTTTGCCGCGTTGGTGTCGAGGACTGGATGTGAGTGGGAAACCAAGACATTGTTGGTATGGAGGACTGGAATAGGAAACTTCATGGTGCTTAGGTAAATCAGTGTAGTCGGGGTTCTCAAATGGCTCACGTGTTGGACCTCCTTTGGTATTTGCAAGACGGTGTTTTGTTTCTGTGGTTGTACGTAGCAGGTTCTTGTGAAACAGAATCCAAGGTAATTCCTGATCTAATTGCCCCAGAGATTTTGGTCAACTATAGCTCTTTCGACCTTGAGCCATCAAACTGGCTGGTGATCCTTTAATTAGTAGCTCAGTTCCAAATAATCAATATGTTCCAGCTCTACTTGTACCTGGATGTGTGGAGTCTATGCTTGGGGAATTGCGTAATGTGTTTGATGTGAATAGTCTAACAACCTCCTCCGTCAATGCACTGGAGAGTCCAGAGTCAGGACTGATGGTGCGCGACTCTGAACTGCAGCGGCAAAATCCAATACCGGCATTTCACTTTTCACCTGTTTTTGATGTTTTTATTGTAGTGTAAAAACTGTTTAACCATGGCATCCTGTGTCAATTATCTCTGAACCAATCCATTGATCATCATAGATGGGTGATTATAATATTTTGAGTGGTTGAAACCCCATTGGATCCGAGCTTGTGGTAGGTCAATACCATTAAGAATGCCATTGACTTCTATATTTTGTTGCTTAAATATGGTCAAACATCATCTTACATCATCAAATTTCAGGGTAAATCCCAGCATTTCTGTCCGTTCAATCCCCACCAGAGCTGGTCCCAAGGGATTTTTTTCAGGGGGTCTCCATGATCGGTTCCACCACGAGGACGACGTGGACGACTTGCAGCTGAGAGTTGCCTATCGCTTGAGGCCCGAGTGATCCCCGCCCAAGTTTCTGACATATCTGGATTTATAAATATTGCATATATGTTCTGACATTCTTTCTGGCATTTTTTCTGACATTTTTTCTGGCGTTGTATCTGGCATTTGTTATATGTTCTGACATTATCATTCTTTCTGGCATTCTATCTGACATCTCTCATATGTTCTGGTATTCTATCTGGCAGTCTTTCTGTGCATTCTATCTGACATTGTTTCTGACATTCTTTCTGGCATTGTATCTGGCATTCTCTTTGGCATGTGCTCGGGTCCAGACGTGGCCCACAGCATCCAGAGCTGGCGATATGAAGTTCGGGTCTAGGCAAGGCCCACTGCATGCGGAGCTGGTAGTTAAAATCTAGAGACCCTCACCTGGCAGGTGGGGAATGACATGAGAAGATCCAAGCAGAAAAGAACCCCAAAATTATCCCAATATATATATAATTACTCCTACTACTACTACTAATAATAATAATTAATAATAGTAATAGAATGAACCCAAATCCAGATCCTCACAAATAAATCGTGGTGTTCAAATTTCAAACAACAAAACCCTGGCGGCTTTTCGGATGTTTTGCACAGGCGCCGGGCTGAAGAGTTGCAGAAATCAGACTTGGAGCAGCTGCGACAAAAACAGCGGCAAGAGATGAACGAGGTGCGGCTGGGTTGGGAATCTGCAGCTGGTTTTTCGTCCTTTACCAGGGATGTTTTATGGTGATTTTATGGGATTCAATGAGATTTTGCCAGTTATTTGTATGGTTATAAATGTGCTAATGATTCCATATCATTCGGTAAATGGGGTGACCTACTGACTTATAAGTGGTAAAGGGCCACAACTTTTGGATGCTGGGGTTTGTTTGAAAATGACAGTACCACCAAACGGCCATCAATAAAAGTGAGGATCAACCAGTGAATATAGGGGTAATTACCCTTTGATTCCAGTTGATAAATGATGAATGGTGGTTTCGGTATCACTTACGTATTACCGGGTCGACCAAGGATAACGGTTAACGGGTTGATATATGGGCGTTTTATGGAATGTAATTTGGATTCATATATGGTAACAGTAGGATCCTTTGTTTTAGTTCAATATCCAGAATAGGAGGTCTACAGTCAATTTGCAGCGTCTTCAGTGAAATTTTGATAGTAGTACTTCATCCCAGACCACGCACATACCACGAGAAGTGTACGGATTTTTTTGTTTTTCGTTTTGTTCCAGAAAATTCTTTCTGTATCAATAGCTGTTTTGTTTTTTTGGATGATACCATCATCGGATTGGTTCAATGGAAAATCTTAACCGGAAACCATGGTTTTTACCATTAAAAAAGAGGGGGTTCCTATGAATGTTGCCTTCAACCAATGATACCATGAATCTAAGACACAAAACCGCAAAGCTCTGACCTCTGCTTCGGCCCTTCTCGGCCAAAGGCAGATGAGTTCATGCAGGGTTTCGATTCCCAGCATTGGTTGCAGAACCAGGCGCTGGATGGGGAAGAACTCACCCTGGGGATATCGATGAAATGATCCAACTGTTTCCTGAGCACCGAAAAAACGAAAAACACCAGAAAATCACCAGCCCCGAATGGATCCGAATTGTGTTTCAGAAGCGAATTGGATGAAAGCAAGGCGGAGAAGCAATCAATTCAGACGTGAGAGAGGAGAAATTGATCAATGTGTTCCGGAGAAAGCATGTGACTCGAGTTAGTTCCACCACTTTCTGGAGGAATTGAGTCTAGGATCCCTAGAAAATTGTAGATAGAAACCAGAAGCAAGATCAATATTTTTGGCAATCAATCCGCACTGATAAACAGGTAGTTGCAGGGCACGTAGTTGGGTATGATGACCTCATTCTTTCTGCAGATCACTAAACCCATTGGATTGCTGTGTCCCTGTTCATTTTGAGGCTAGGAGGTGAGATCCTTCTTTGGGCATTGATGTACTAGAACTAGCCGACTAGCCTTTTTTTGCTCGACTGCACAGCAGTGATGTCAAGCAGTGATGTCAAAGGTCTGCGATGACAGTCCCAATCATCCTGGGGCTTCATAGAGTTTGGATGGATGAGTCCTGATCCGTTGGACATGGGAAGAACCCTTCTCTGGGGTGCCCATCAGAAATATCACATTATGTTCCATCTAAACTGACTGGTCAATGGTAGCTGAATTGGCTATAACTATAATATATATATGTATACAATATGATATAATATGATACAATGTATATCATATATATATATATGTATTATATTCAATTATATATATATATATATTTATGTATGTCCTGTATGTGTTGTCCTAGGGAGGAATGTATGTATCCCACAGCAGGGTATGATTGTTGGCAATGCGTGTACGTACGTAGCTTTGATATTCCAATACGTACCTGTGAAGTCCATTCTGACGCGTGAAAAAATCTGAATGGTTCTGCAAAGCTCTTGAAATGTTTTGAGTACAAACAGTATGCCAGACTGAGTTTCCAATACATTCCCATTGTATTGCCATTCATATCCCAATTTATCGATGATTTTATTCTCATGAAAACCTTCTACAACCAGCAAAAACACATCATTTACTGTACATAGGAAAACCATCATAAAACCATCATGAAACCATCATGAAATCATCATGAAACCATCAACCTGAACAGCGCCATGGGTGCCCTGCTGCCATGCGGCAGTCGCGACAAAGCACCGCCCAAACGGCCCGTGGACCTCAGCGCGGCCTGGCGTCGGGCTGCAGAGGTGCCACCCTTGCCGGGGCCCAACGAGGAGTTGGAGGAACTGCTGGGAGAACGGTGGCCTGGCGCGTTGCGAAGGGAAGATCGGCTGGAAAGATCATGGGAATGGTTAATAGTGGTTTAATAGTGGTTTAATAGTGGTTAATAGTGTTTTAATAGTGGTTTAATAGTGGCGATATGTTTTTTTTGGATAGTGGGTAATAATATGGTTTGTACGGGTGAACAATGGCTCGTAATACATTGCATGACACGTAATATATGTGGCTGTATGTTGATATAGTGGTTAATAATGGTCAATAGTGGTAGTGATTATAATAATGACTAACGGTGACTAACGGCCAACAGTGGTTGAGGCAATGGGGCGTTGATATGATGGGAATATCATTGGATATAATGTAAGTGTATACCCTCTGGTAAACTAACAGTTTGCTAGTGAAAATGGCCCAGTCGAAATAGTTGATTTAGCCATTAAACATGCTGGTGATTTTCCATAAAATACCCTCTAGTAAAATAACAGTTTGCGAACTGGAAAATGGTCATAGACATAGTTGATTTTCCCATTTAAAAAATGTGGATCTTTCCAGTTTGTTATGTAAATATTCAAGGGCCCATCATCCAACTTGGCTGGAGAATCACCGAACAACGGAGGGTATGTGATATGATTGCCATATAGGGGATATAGACAAATGAATGTAGTGATCTATTGATATATATATATATATACATATATATATATATATACATATATATAAACATGACAATAGTTTTAATGTTTTGTCGGAATCAATGAGATTCATGGGATATACTCAAAAATCTTTATGACACCTCTCTCTGTGCGAAACATTGTGATTTCTAGCTGGAGATATTCAATGATGTGTACTCTACCCAGGTTGAATGCTAGATAGTTATTACCCACTGAATGTGATGCCACCCCCCGCCCCAGGCATCGTTGTTGCTCTGTGTGTGTGTGTGTCAGCCCCCTTCTACCCTCTGGTAAACTAATGTAACTATGGAAAATCACCATTATTAATGGGTAAATCCACTATAAATGGCAATTTCGAGGTTTGACAAAAAGAACAGATGAACAAACAATGTCGCTACTAAATGTATGTTTTTCTTTAACAGTGTTATCAATATCTAAGAATCAGATTAAAAAATAGTGGATTCGTCATGTTTATTTTTTGATGTACGCAGAGGACATTAGAAAACTGTTGTGGCATATTTGAGGACCACCGCTCACTTGACTCTGCTCACTTGACTTTATGCAAGATTGTGTATTCCATTCGTTCAGAGGTCTTCAATCTCCGGAACATATACAAGGTGGTGCCCCTCATTTCAGTTTATAAGTCCATCCAAAGATAAAGCACAAATCATAAAGACTGGTTAAGCCACTTATAAACCAACTTAGCTATGTTAGCTGACGACCTGGGGCACCACCTTGTATACATCTCAGTTCCCCTGCTTGGTGCTTATATGTCTTGGGATCTCTGATCTCACTTCTCACGGATGACCAAGATGACAGGATGTGAATCTCTGTATTGCGCTCAACTATGGTGATGTTAAACACAACACAGATCTACACAACACATACCCTCTGGTTATTTAACAGTTCGCCATGGAAAATCACCATTTCTAACAGGTAAACCATCTATTTCTATGGGCCATCGAAAAACCATGGCTATGTTAGTCATAACCAGGTTGGGTAAATCCCATGAAAGATCACCATTAAACCACCATTAGTCATCACCCATTTTCCATGGCTTTTGATGGCTTTAAACCATCATAACTATGGATGATCGGGATCTGTTGGGTCACATCGAATGGCCCCGAAAAAAAAAGGCAAGCCGTGTGTTGGTTAAGAAAATCCCATGAAAACCATAGATATATCATGATGTATTATATATACATACATATATATATGTACACACAGACATTATATATATATATATTATACTACATAGTTTATATACTTATGCATTACAATATAAATAGATATTACCTACCATAGTCACATCCGCGGCTCCCCGGGTCTGATATTTGAACATATCCAGGTTTCAGACACCTCAGAAAGCAGAGTATCACCGCGCTCGAGGAGTTACCTGGCGTAGGGATTGGCATTTTCCCCGTTCCTGAGCAGTGACCGTGTAATCCCTGTTGGTTATGTATATACATATATACATCTATATGTATGGATATATAAATATATGGATATATAAATATATGGATATATAAATATATGGATATATATATATATATATGGATATATGGATATATATATATATATATGGATATATGGATATATATATATATATATATATATATATATATATATATATATATATATA
>Ga0126342_10006703_pt1 | contig 20474 bp, 19 predicted proteins | sample Cyp1metagenome_FD_92528 | JGI IMG/M metagenome (GOLD analysis project Ga0126342, IMG submission 92528) | Coral microbial communities from Lord Howe Island, Old Settlement Bay, Australia - Cyphastrea 1 metagenome | ecosystem: Host-associated > Invertebrates > Cnidaria > Coral ...
CCCCCCAAAAAAAAAGACAATGCACAAAAGTGACAACAGTCCCGCCCCTCGAGGGGCGCCGTCACCTAAAACATCTACAATCTACAGTGAGACATTATTGGCAAAAGTTGAAACCATGGATTTTGGAAGGCATGGCCCATTTAGTTCGATATTTTTACATTGATTTACGACAAAACAACATGGTGATTTACTTGCAGCTCTTGAATATTTGGATAACTTGATATTCACCATGAGACACTGTATATATATATATATATACAATATTATATACATATATAGTCATATATATATATATAGACAATAGTATATCATGTACACTTCATACATATTTATATAGTGTGTACATATATATATATAAATGTAACCTTGCTATATTGGGTGTGACTTACCCAGTTTACTTGATACCCATCGGCAATCCCGTTACAAACCATTATTAACAACTCATTACTAACAACTCATTACTAACCATTATTTGCCATTGAATATACAGTAGATATTCCATTATATATCCAATAGGTATCCATTGGAAATCCATTATTATTTGGTTAAACATCCATTGTGTTTCCATTAGATATCCATTATTCATCACTAACCATCAACCAACAATCTTTATCATGAACCATATGATTATCTCATTAATCATCGAAGATCCATTAAAAATCCATTCTTTGGCGAACCATCCATTGTGTTTACCCGATTTCTAACCATCATTAACCATTATTAACCATATGATTCCCCCGTTATCCATGAAATCTCCATTAGAAATATCCATTAGAAATATCCATTAACCATTATTAAGCATCGTGAATATCCATTACTATCCATTATTAATCACTAACCATCATTGGTTAACCATCATTAACCACCATGGAACGCCAGGAGGGCGCCACAGAGGTGCAGCGCCGCGCCGCGGAGTGGGAGCGGCAGATCGAGCACCTGGACGCCAAGGTGAGCATGGCATCCATGGGATTCCTATGGAAATCTTAGGGAAAATGATGGAAAATGATGGAACATCCAAGGGAAAATAATGGAAAATGATGGTTAATGATGGAAAATGATGAGAAATCCTAGGGAAAATGATGGAAAATGATGGAACATGATGTAAGATCCTATGGAAATTCCTATGGAAAATTTGATGGAACATGATGGGAAAGCGTGAAGAAACCAAGAAGAAAGGGTTCCCACATGATTTGCACTGCTTTCTCTACCATGTTTTATTTGAAATCATGATTGTAACATGATTCATACCAAAAAATATGGGGAATCAAAACAAATGTTTTTTTTGGGGAGTTTATAGACAGCAAGAAACATATGGGACATGGTTCCGAAACATCAAAAAACCCATGGGATTTGATGATTTGATCATCTTCTTAATCTCGATTACCAATAGCCAGTTTTCGCCTTGTTTTTTTTCTATTGGATTCATTTCAATATCTATCTTGATATTCCTAAAACAACTCATAAATATCTAGTAATAATATTAGTTTCATGTCTCCTTGGTTTAGTATTATTTAACGCCAGGGTTACCATGGCAGGAACTCGAGATCCATCAGACGCAACTTCGTCTCATCCGGGAACAGCTCGGAAACCCGAAACGGCAGCGTTGGAAGCGTTGGAAGCGTTGGAAGCCTTGTCACTTGGGGGTTTCCTAGAATAGGGTAGCCCTAATCATCCATTTTGGGGTATCCCCATTCTAAAGTCTTTAATACTTATTTAAATGGATTTAATAGGTTTCCCTAAAATAGGGTTTCATAGGATTTTCCACGATATAAACCATCCATTTTATGGTGTATCCCCATGACCAGTGGGAACCTCCCACTTGTTAACATCAAAAATCCATCCATCCTTAGACTCTTAAGAGATCCATATTTAAATATATATATTCATCATCCATCTTAGCCGAGTTGATTTTCCCAACAAAACTGAGGATTCTCATCAGATTGGTTTGAGGGAAGATTGAAACTGGAAATTATGGTTAAATATCCCATTTATATCCCATTCAATCACATAAAAATCAGATTCAATCACTATAAAATCCTCTTTAATCACAGTTTTCATTAAATCATCATTTCCCATCATTTCCCATGAAATCATGATCAAAATGATCAAAATGATCAAATCCCCATTGGTTTATCGAAGGATTCGTATACCGACTCCGAAGATGCGCGTCACCGAGGACGGCGGCCTTTCGTTCCGACTTCGCGGCGCTGCGGAAGGAGCTCCAGGACATGAAAGCGGCTGAGATTTTCGAAGGAGAAACTCATGGTGGAGCCGTGGGAAAAGCCATGGGAAATGAATGGAAGATACACCTGGGATACACCTGGTTGGGGATAATTTTTGACTATCCCGTGATATCCCAGAGGTTGATGTTGCTGGGATAATATGGTGGGATTTAAGACTTAAGACGTGCTATTTGGGATGATTTGCAGCTGATGTTCATGTCTATTTGCAAGGGATTTTTTGATTTTTTGATTGGGTTTAGGTGGATTGACGAGGATTGTCAACTGCGTTTCAGTGGACTTACGTGGATTTTGGCCAGATTGAAGTGGGATTTTAACCAACAAGAACTCGTTTTTTTTTCACACGAATCCAACAGAAAATGCACATTTCAGTGGTCGATCCGATGTCAGCCGCCAAGGCCTCCGTTCAACGACAGCAGGCCAACAGCCAGGAGCAAAACGCCAGGTGTGGGTGGGGGGGTGTCTGGGAGAGATCTGGATCTGGAAGCTCCGAAAATTGGGGGAGAATAACCGTAGTCATGGGGGTAGTCCTTCGTTTGGATGGTTTATTTCATGGAGAATCCGAGAATCCTATGATGGATGATGGTACCGGGGTACCCCTATATATAGTGAAGTCGAATCATCGGTGCTCTTTTTGGGCTCGTGGAAACCAGACATAGCCGATTCTCTGTAGATACCCTCTGGTTATGACTAACATAGCCATGGTATAGATGGCCCATAGAAATAGATGGTTTACCTATTAATAGCATGGTGGATCTTTCCATGGCTATGTTAAACATAACCAGATGGTATCTACTTTTTTTTCCTATAACAACAATCTCCCCTTTGGGAATCAAGCTGGAAACTTGCCCATTTCAATGCCCATTTCATGGAGAATTTCCTAGTTCGCCATGTTTGTTGAAAAGGGATTTGCCGCCAGGTGAGATTGAGGCCACTCATTCAAAACTCGTCTGAAGATGTCTGAAATTGTTGACAATGGTTGTTTGAAACAAGAGAGAAAAAGGACATGACCACAGATTTTCATCGATTTTCTATCCTGGAAATTTTGGAACGCAAAATTCACTTCCGGAAAGTTCCGGAACTGGGGAATGGCCCGGATTTGAAGTATCATGAACTCTGCACCATATTTTTGGGATAACTTCAAAAACACATCAAAGCAGCTTTGGTTGGTGGTTTGGATCATGACTTTTATTTTCCATTTCATATGTAGGATGTCATCCTTCCCATTGACGAACTCCATCATTCTTCAAGATGGTTATTGCACGACCAACCAGTATTATTATTAACCATCATTAACCATCATTAACCATCATTAACCATCATTAACCATCATTAACCATTATTAACCATGGAAATCCCATTAAATCCCATTAAATCCCATTAAATCCCATTAAATCCCATTAAATCCCATCAGTTAGTTACCATCAGAACCCACCATTTTTGGGTCCGAACACCTTGATCCACCCACATTCGCCGCGTCGCCGGGTCGCCGTCGCAGGTGGGACGAGCTGATCACCAAGGAGAAGCAGGTGGTGAATTCATTGGGAAACCATGGTGGATGTAGGGGATGAAACCAGATAAAAAAGGAACCATACCATGGGGGTGCTTACCCTCTGGTAAACGTTCACATAACTATGGAAAGATCCACCATGCTATTTTCATGGGAAAATCCACTATTTCGACTGGGCCATTTTCAATAGCTTTTTGCATGTTTACCAGAGGGTAATATGGATGGGGGATGGGATGATTTTCCGACTTCAAATCTGGATTGATGTATAGGGTAGGAGTTTGTTACATGCTCAGTGAACGTGATATCATGAATGGAGATATCATGATAACTACGTCTAAAAAAGTGCAAACATAGGGAGATGACACGATTTATCCAATTTCAATTTGATGGAACATTTCAGGATCTTAAAATAGATAACGAGTCGGTGAGTCGATCCTGTATTTATGTTTCCCCTGGTTGATTCAAGTTAGGGTGTACCATCTTTCATAGATGAATATGCGGAAAACTTGCGTATCGTCGTGATGTTTATGTAAAATCGGTCAGTCCTCCACAATGCAGAGAATTTCGCCAGGTGAAGTGTCAACTGTGGATGAGAGTACCCTCTGGTGAACTAACATAGCAATGGAAAATCACCATTTTTCATGGGAAAATCCACTATTTCTATGGCCATTTTCCATTGCTATGTTAGTTCACCAGAGGGTAACGTTGAATTCAGCGATGAATTCTGCGGCTAAAGTGGAATTATCCTCAGTGTCCTCCCACATTTCCATACTTTTTCACCATCGAATGTGGGTAATACAATGCCATAACCCACCCATGACTGGGAATGGTAAACATACCACCTATAAAAATGGTGATGATTGGGGGATGGTGCTTAAATATTTTCTATTACTATAGTAATAACAATAGTGTGTTATATTACCATTATATGTGTTATTAGAAACTATTGTCATTATAATATTACTATACATAGTATTATATACTATAATGGTAATAATACCTTTTTTTAACCATAGTAATATGGTGCAAATGGCAATTGTTTTGCCCACAATCCATCGATTCGGACATCATGATGACACCATGAGGTGACCTAAAACCATTCGTGGGACGGTCTCAGTTCTTCTTGAATGGAATGATTCCAATCTACGGTTCAAAATATAATATATATATATATAAATAGAGAGATAATATACATAATATATATATATATATATCTATATTTGTATATTAAATCTATTTCTTACTAAACCCGATCTAAAGTGGGGGTGTAGCCCAAAGGCAAAGATTGGTGCCGCAGGACAACGAGACCCGGATCTCCAATTTGGAGCGGGACACGCCACTGGGTTTTGACCAAAAACCGTGGGGATTGAACCCAACAAAAAGTGGCATTTTGAGGAGCGGAAATGAGGATTTTAAGGCGCACGTAGTTTTGAAGCAGCCAACATGGTGTTATATATATATAGAGATGTATACATAAGGAATCAAAGATGGAGAGAGCCGAGGAGGCAGATGATCTCTGAACAATTTCCAGCAACCTCTGTTGCGACCAAACCAAATAACTTCGCTGGTTTATATTGGGGGGAACCACCACTTCGAGAGCCTTAAACCTGTTTTGAGATCCATTGCAAACAATCCAGACGGTTGAGCTAGATTCTGCACCAAGTTCCCGTTCCCCCAAAATGATAGGGTTCTTTTAGTTTGCACGGCCTATTTTGGGATGTCTTTTCTGTTCTCTTGAAGCTTTGAGACTCTATCCACGTTTTGGACCTGAAACTCGATTTCATTCTTGAATTTGAACGGTATATCATCTCCATTCATCTCCACTATCTTACCATGGGATCCATGGGCAGAAAAAGAGCCAACTGGTTGCCAGTTCTTGCCCTAGCTTTCCCAGTTGTTGAACTCATCCAACACCTTCAGGCACTGAAACCACCAACAGACGTCCATTCCGAGGCAACGGCTGCGCGATGACACACAACTGTTGAAGCGCGAGCTGCGTGGGGGTCCCTGGGGTCCCTGGGGTCCCTGGTCGCGCAAGCGCGATCTTTGGCGCGTTGGCTTTGTCTGAACGATACCTCTGAATCCAATGGTTTATCATCATCTATGAACAAAAATGCTATTTTGAGGGTATACCGGTATACCCTATTCTCAGACAGATCCATATGATTCCATATGTTCATATTTCTTCCGGTTTTTCTTTCCATTTTGCTTTGAGTCTGGTGGTTTTGGCCCATTTTCAGGTGGCCAGGACATTTCGAGCCTCCTGCAGGCCGTCCGGCGCGGAAATCCCACAGCAATGATGGTCAGCAATGAAAACACCACCGGAAACATCGCCAACATGTCGGGTCTATGTGAAATATCATGACTTCAAAGGAATCACATCATCTTACTACATCCTTTTCTTTAGGATCTTCATGGGTCAAAATCGAAGCGGACACCGCCCCGAAAACCGAAAAACGCCCGAGCCTTCGTCGCCTTCGTCAGACCCACGATGCGGATCTGAAAAGTTTGAAAGACGCGCATAGTGACCTGAAGAGCGCGCAGAGTGCCAAAGATCAGTGCCTTGACAACAAAAATTTGGATTTCAGCCCTAAAATTTGGAATTTTCACCCAATGCTGTTGCTTTGTGAGTTTAGTGTTGTTTTTTTTGTAATCAACGGAAATCTAACCATTGAGAATGAGGTTTGACGAAAACTGGGATCAAACCAATGAAAACGGTTGGACAAAAAATGTGTTGCAAATCAGAAAAGCACATGTAGGATAGTCGAGATGATGAAAATGAAGTTGAACATAGTTGAACCATATGGATTTAAGCATTGAACAATGGGGGTCCACGTGGTTTTGCCAATGGGGTTTACCAAGCCTGTTCTTATTGGGCCAGGGGTTTGGGGTGTGATCAGCGGAGGCACCATGCGTCGCTTCAACAGCGGGTGGATTACTTGGAAAAGATCATGGGCGACTCGGCGGACAAGCACACGGCTCACATGAAGAAGCTGGAGGCAGGTGTCTTTGCTGAGAAAAAAAAACCATGAAAACTGGTGCTGGTCTCCAGTGATACTGGGATGATGCTGAACTATCTACTGTATTATATATATATACACGTATACATAAACATGGACACTTTTTTTGTAGGCAGAATAAGCTACTTTAGCTACTTTTGACCCAAGAAATATTATGCATCATTTTTTCCCTGATTCGCCATCCTGGTTTCGACTCTGCAAAAAAAGCAGCTACAACTGCAGCTCTCCGGCCATGCTCATTGAAAATATAGACCTGATCCTCCCCTTGATCATCAATCTATCTTAAAGACTGGTTTCCTTTGAAGAACGCTCAATGTTCCCTTTTGAAACACATGGAAAAACCCTTAGGTTTTTCCTTTGGACATATATTAATAATGGTGTTGTCCTAAGGTTTCCCTTGACCCCCATGGTTTTCTCTCACCAGGAGCTGCAGAGCCATAGCGAGGATCACAAAGGTCGACACGCAGAGATGGCTGAGCACGTGACCCGCCTCAAGCAGGAGAAGGTCGTCTTGGGGATGATGGGGTCGTGACGTGGCCATGTAATCATTGTTCATAGGGCTTACATAATTATAAACCACAGGTGGTGGATGATTTCATGAGTTTTGTTTTCTAATTTTCATAATATTTTTTGGGGGTTGAAGTATATGTGTAACTATCAAATATATGGAGATGTAATTGATAAATGGTGCTTGACGGATGATTGGCTCGGGTCTTTTCATGTTTTTTTCACCTGGTGATGCATAAACTGCTGGTTTTGCCCTGGGAAAAGCTATGGCTGAAACCATGGCTTGTTAATAAACCAATCCAATGAGGTGAAGATGAAAATAGTTCTGTGCCAAACAGTTTCCTGACCTATTGCTTCTGGTCATATTGCCAAACTTGCGTCATTCACTTGTGTATCCGGCTCTTGACTCTGAGATTCAGGTCAGCTGATGGTTGAGTTGTTTTTGTTTCTCCCCAAGTATTCAATACCCCTAAGAGCTCATGGGATAACGTGATACCCCCGGTGACTGGGACTGGATTTGCGCATGGATAAAGCTCAATTATTGGATGGCTTCGCAAATCGGAAGTGTCAGCCAGGAGTCACTCTCCAAGCGTCATGCCAGCTTTGAGGAACTTGGATTCTGCTGGGGATTGAAACATGGATTTCACCATGGAATTCTGATAAACCATGAAACACCATGAACATTCACCGAATTCGACAGTTAGATTGAAGTCTTGCGACCATTTCGTTGAGATCCGACGCTTTTCACGAAAATTGTGACCTCTTTCGAAACTGGCAGAATCCAGCACGCACATCTGGCAGAATCCTGGAAGTTCGTCGCCATTGGGAACTGGGTCCCGGCTCGGTTTACGATTTTTTTGAACTCGACTATTTTGACTAGTTCATGATGATATGGATTGATACGGTATGGAAAAGCTAGTTGAACTAGTTGAACTAGACGAACTAGCAAAAAGAGTGAGTATGGCACCCATTTGGCACTTATGGCACTTATGGCACTTATGGCACTTATGGCACTTATGACACCCATTTTTCCCCCTTTTCCAAACTTTGTCGGTGAGGAACGCATGCGATTCCTGGAGCAAAGCCTGGGCGATTCTGCGGATCGACATCATAAGGCCCCATCGATCCATCGTTGGTCGGTCGGTCCATGGGGGTAACCCGCCATTTTTGGAGGGCCATGGGTCTAGCATGGATGAAATGGTTAAAACACGGTTAGAAAAAACTGATGTTTTTTTTTTTAATACATATTTTAATGTGAAACATGGATGAAATATGGGTTTATAACCTCCAATTCTTACTAAATCCATAGTTTATGGATGTTTATGGCCAGTGAATAGGGCAAAGCAGTGGAACCAATGGAATGAGGTACGGCCTAGTTTCAGCTGACTGGGGATGGATTGTTACCCATCAAAAGATGGGGAGATTACGGATGGAAATAACTGGAAACTGGAGAATTGCCATGCTGAGTTTTTTCAGAAATTTCCCATGAGGAATCGTGATTTGCCATAGCTTTTTTCGAAATTTTTCCTTGAGACTTTAGCATGTTTTCACAGCCATGGGGCCGATTACACTGAACGAAGCACCCTGGCCTTCAGGAGTTGAAAGCTCACAAAGACACTCAGAGCCAACAACACGCTGGCTTGGAGGCTGCTCGGCAGCTCCGACTTTTCCAGCGCTGTTTTTTGACCAACTGGTAATATGAAACTCATCAGAGATCATGACAACGTGACAAAGTGGGATCGTCGCCAGGAACGCATGAAGTATCTGGAGAAAGTCCTGGGCGATTCCGCGGAGGAACGCGCCAAGCTGCTGGCGAAGCAGAAGAAGGACCGTTCAAAAAATGGGGGGAGAGCTGGGATGCCCTGAATGGTTTCCAATAGGAGAATTTAAGGGATGATTTTCTGGATGATTTTCTGGATGATTTGGAGGTACCCTCTGGTAAACGTTTACATAACTATGGAAAGATCCACCATTTTTAATTGGTAAATCCACTATAAATGGCCATTTTCAATAGCTTTTTGTATGTTTACCAGAGGGTATCCATCGGTATCCCAGATGGAGAATTCCCAGCAAAAAACAGGAGCCTCTGGGACTTTGGGCAGATTGAAGCCATTTTTTTTGCTCAACAAAGATTACAAGACGGGAGATCATTGAACAGAAATGAGGGCTAGAGAAGCTGCACGGGTTTTGAATGTCCTACATCAACTTGTTTGTTCTTCTGTTTTTCTTTTGTACTTATATAATCTGATATATATATATATTTATATTCATATATGTATATTAAATATATTATATTATTCTTGGATATTCTTGGAGTCTTCCATGTGGCTACGATGAGCTCTTGGAGTCTTCCATGTGGCTATGAGTCTATGAGCTGGACTCGATGTGAGGACTTGGAGGATCACAAGCAGAGCTTTATGAATCACCAGAGGGACTTTGACGATCATCGCAGCCAGCTGAAGAGTCAACAGGTCGGCGCCGGGGAAGCTGACCTGGACCCACTGGATCTGAGATGATGTGGAGTCCAATCGACACTTGTTTTTTTTTTGTAGGGAAAACATATGAACACATATGGCAGTGTGTCAAAACCTTGTACCCCTGTAGTTCACATCAAAATAGCTGGGATTTATGGATGTTCATCCCCCTAAAAATGGTATTAATAGGTATTGATCCATACCCATATACCAATTTGATCGGAGAATCATTTTTCATTATATCGCACGTAGCTCACAGATGCTCACAGATCATCTCCACTTTTTTCCTCAGAACTGTTCTACGCCGGCATGCGGAAGGCTATGGTGGAACGTCATGCCACCCTGGAACAGCGGCTGGATTTCTTGGAACAAACCATAGGCGCATGATGTGGGGGTCTGACTTGGAAATGCACTCTCTGCATGCGTATACGGTTTTTCTATATATATACATGCTTACACATGTCTGTAGATATTTATACATGGTTATAAGTAGATATAGCTTGTTATATTATAGGCGCTTAAACATGGTCATAAATGGTTATAGATGGTTATAGATGCTTATAGATGGTTCTAGATGTTTATAGATGCTTATAGATAGACTTATAGATGTTTACACATGAGTTTGGACATGTTTATCGATGGCTATAGATGTTCACACAAGTTTCTAGACGTTACGTGTTGATAGATGTTCATTTAAACGTTCACACATGTCCATCGTTAAACATGTCCTCGCGGTTCCTTGAATGAGGTCCCTACCTGGGCCTCAGAATAGCTGGGATGGTCCCGACATGTCTCACCATTTTCAAAGGGTAATTTTGGTGATTCCATTCTCAGAATTTTATTTGGTCATATATATATATATATTTGTTGTTTTTAGTATTGAGCCATCCACGTTTTTTTTTTCAAAGAACACATGGCTTAAGCACTTGGGCATTGCGGAAGGTCAGCAATGTGGATATCGCAAATCCAATGTTTGGATCCGAGGTGTTTAGACCAAAATTGGAGGCTTTCATGTTGATTTTCAGGGGGGTACCCAGCCTGGTCCTCCAGGCTGGGCCCAATCATTTCCCAGCATTTTTCCATATGTTTTTCCCACATATTTCCAATATTTTTCGCATCAACATGGGGTTTGTTTGGCGTCTCCCCCCAGCTTTTCAGCTTTAAAGGACCAGATTTTCAGCTGTCCCGAGCCGCTAGGAGATTCAGCCCAACACCACATGAAGCAGCTGCAAGCACATAAGGTGCAGATGTTTTGGGTGCCAAGCTAGGTAAGTTGGTTCATAACTTCAATTGCTGGGACTTGTAACAGATGATATATGATATATCTATAGTTGATAGGGTATATCAATGTTTATCACATATGTTTTCAGACCAGCAAATCTGTTGCGTTTTTTTTGTCCAAATGGGATCCTGAAAGCAGATCACCACTATTCTTTTCCCAGCAGTTTTCAGAGTTTTTGTGGGTTTCCATCCATTCCTGCGTGGTTCCAATCGAGCATGAGGCCATGTTTTTCGCCATATGGTACCTCCAAAAATCCCAATGGCCGGACTACCAGGCCATGTAACTTTTCCATGTCGGCACCAGGCTGATTTGGATCAGAAGCACCAGGCGGGAGGAGAGGTGGAGCTCCATTTCTGGGACGCTTCGCGGGGTGAACCCCTCGTCGAATGAGGCTCATTCCTCCCTGGCGGACCGTGTGGAGTACATGGAAAAGTGGCGGGGGTACCTAGCTGCTGGGTTTTCCTCACCCGCACCTTTTTCAGGGCTCAAAAACGAATCAGAACGAATCACTGTGAATCAGGGGATGTTTCATGACAGGAAACATGGAGGCGCCCAAAAAGGCCCCCGTTGATTAATCCCCAGTGAACCTTGGCTTCGACACGGGACACGGGAAAGGGATGGAACGGGATCATCCGCCATCCGCCATCCGCGCCAGGTTCAGTGGTCTTCCAGGCTTTTCACCACCTGAGAGGCCAGCGTAAGTACCCTCTGGTAATTTAACGTAGCTATGGAAAATGACCATTAATAGTGGATTTTCCCATTAAAAATGGTGATTTTCAATAGCTATGTTAAATTACCAGAGAGTACCAGTTTTTTGCAAACTATGGCTCTTAGGAAAAGACCACAGATCACATGGGGAACCATGATGGGTTCCCCCACTTCCAATGGCTTCTTGGATTCTCAGCTTTCCAAATCAAAATTGCCACATTTTTTTGTGTTGGATGGTATGCCCCAGTTTTGGACGCAGCCAGATCTCTCAGAAAAAGCCCAAGATGAACTTGAAATTTCAGCTCTGAGAGTTGGTTTTCTGAATCCAGACGAGCATGTGACGATGGCCACTCTAGAGATTTGGCGACGTCCAGTAGGTCAACAGAAGTCCTGTTGCAAGTGATTCACATTTCTTCCCAACAAAAAACCACGATTTACCTCCCAAAATGGTGGATTTTCCGTAGCCATCTCAGTTTCCCCAAGGATTTCACCACTTTTTCCCCCGCCGCGCTAAGCTTCACGGCAGGTTGTCCCTGCCAAGCCGCAGCCCCTTCGTGCCGGAGATGCCACGCAGCCCGCCGAAGCTGAGCTTTGGGCAGTTTCCGGAGAGCAGCTTCAAGTGAGAAAAGCCGTTGGTTTCAAGGATTTTTCTTGGGGAGATCATGGGAAGATGATTGGAATATCAGATATATCATGGGAGAATTTGGTGAATGGTGAATGGTGGCCGAAAAAAAACAGCAACCCCCAAAAAAAGATAGAAACATACAATCATACTGACATCGTGATACGTGACTTTTCGATGTTTTTGGGGATTACCATGCATACATTTACAGATTTTAGCCCTAGATTCTCTCTGGAAAATCCACAAACAACCGTGGTTTCCTGCAGATTTTTTTCCTGAAGCCAATTCACTGAATGATGATTGTTTTTTCTCCAAGCGATTCACTTGACCCTGCGCGTCTTCGAAGATTTGTATCGCTATTCCGGGGGGGCTAAAATGCCCCACGAACTGGACATGGGCGTGACTCCACCCTGCACGTGGTGCGGCCTCCCGACGGGCTGGTTCTGCGAATCCTTGAGGGTGCTGAACTGCAATGCAAATATTGACTGCAGAGGATGGGAATCCAATATGTCAGCCTAAAAATCGGTGATCAATCGGATATGTAGTGAATGTAGTGACTTGGACAACCGAAGACGCTCCCAAAGCTTGAAACAAACGCACCTGACATCCTTTTTCGGTGGCACCGGTCGCTGCGAGTTGGGATACGAATCAAACGATGGGATTCCGAGGAAACAAAGCAGGTCTAGGAGGAAGCCATCCATTTTTATCCCATTTTTTCCATCATGATGACTGTACCATTACCAAGTACTGTAGAAGTATCAACTCAGTTGGCAATTCCATCCCCCATATGTTTTGATTCCATCGAAATTCTACCTCCATTGAAAAAGATCATTCCTTCCATCCATTTTTTGGTCGCGAATTCCATTCCTGCTTTCGCACACCATTTCTGTTTTTGGTTACAGCATTCTAGGTTGAACCCGTCCCATCAACTCCTGATGTTCTTGGAACATGGGGAAGTTTTTGGATTTTTCGGTGGTGGAAAGGATGTCCTTATCAGAAATATGATGGTTAGCAAGCCATTTCCAAAACTTGAAAGACATTTGAACATTGATGGATTTACCATGATTTATTTCACGTTTTGGGAATCATCATTGAATTTACTGTACACAGCATTCATTTCCAGTTTGGGAATCATCATTTAATCAAATGGATTTTTATTTCAAGTTTGGGAATCATCATTGAATTTCTCCAGACAGAGCCTGAACAGGTAGCTTTTACTTCGCACGGTGGTGCCACCTTTTCCACGTCGGCAGGGGCACAGATTCCATAAACACCAGCTATTTGACCTAGGGACCCCCATGACCCAGGGACCGCCATGCCTCAGAGATCAGGGGTCAACGATGTGACTTCACGGGAATGATGTGGGACTATTCGGGAATTCTTCCAAGCCGAATCTTTCAGGTTAGTGAGTTGTTGTAATTTACACATGACAGATCATATCATATCTACATTGGAATATCTATATGTAATTTACCGAGATGTATCAGATCTACATGCATCTCCCGCCACACACGAATATATTTATTGCCATTTTTTCCGCAGTTTCTCAGCACAGTTTATCAGTTTATCCTCTTGCTTCAGTCAGCAATGTGGTAAACCCGATCTCAAACCATCCCATGGTCATTTTACGTCAGAGGACAGTCCCAAGAACCAACCAATCCATGTGGTATATATCTGAAGATTTCAGTCAGCTATAGAATTTCAGTCAGTAAATCAAAACCATTCCATCCAGCATCTGTGCCCCAGGAAAATGGAACACTGCGTCATGCGCCCTGCGAACACTGCGCGAACACTGCGCTCCGCACAGCGCGAAGCGCACGCTCACCGCACTCGGAAAATGTCGAGAATCGAGCGGCTGGGATGGGGTCTTGGCAGCCACAGAATTTCTTCAGAGAACTTGGGAACATGGATATATTCTGCTGTAAGACCCACATGCCCACAGGTTGTGATTTTTCCGGTTATATCATCCGGCTGTAGGTAGACCTGTGCAGAATTGACCAACTCTCTTGTTACGTGGAGATTTTCCAGCCGAGGTAAGCTTTTACTGAAGAGCATTCCAGTCAGTAACTGGGTTGTACGTCATTTATAATCGCATTGTGCCAGCACAGCGGTCCCGGAAGTTTTTCCAAGCGCTTAAGCATGTAGAGTAGCTGATCAGGGCTCCAAGCTACAGGTAGCCTCCAGTAATCAAAAGTGGCAATGGAGGAACTTCGGTTTTCATGGAAAAAACATGGTAAAATCCTCGATAAATGAACGTTTTCATGGAAAATCATGGGAACATACCCTATAACTTCAGGTTTCACTGGGAAAATCATGGGAAATACCTTATCAATGGAGGTTTGAATCTATAAATGGAGGATTTTCAATTGCCACGTTTGATTCTCAGAGGGTACAAAGAGCCAATTTACCACCCTACATTTGGCTCCAGTTTTCCAGGTTTTATGGTGAGAAAAGCGTCCTGAAATCCTCTTGGGGTTGGCTGAGTCGAGGATTTGGAGCATTTTCCCAGTGGGAAATTCACTGGAGTTTTGGGGAATCTTCTTTTTTGGGAAGATGTTTTTTTTTTTTACTTTTTTGGGGGGGTTCCTAAGTCGCACTAGTCTAATCTAGTCTAATCATGATTAAATGACTCTAACTCTATCCATTGAACCATCAATGGGATGATCCTATGCCATAGGTTTTTTTTCATCAAAGACCATGGCATCATCCCAGTAGCCAAGTTGGTGCGTGCCAAAGCTGCACGCCCTGGGTCTGCCATGAGCGCGGAGCCGCGTGACAGGCCTGGCATTTTTCATTGCCGTGAGAAAGCCACACTTGGTGGCTAGTCCCCAAAGTGGGTTATCATGGGTTATCCCATTGGTAGATGGAATATAATAATATAAGTATAGTTACACGCAAACACCCCGTTTCGCCCACACCCTGCTTGACTTGGGACGATCAATAAGGGTATATTGTTGGGAATATAAAGGTCCCACCCCCGTTAAACTTTACATTCAATTGGGAAGATCAACAAAGGTGTTAGGGAATATAACAGTCCCCCCGTTAAAATTTACATTCAATTGGGAAAGTCTACAAAGGTGTTCGGGAATATAACAGTCCCCCCGTTAAACTTTACATTCAATTGGGAAAATCTACAAAAGTGTTAGGGAATATAAAAGTCCCACCTCCGTTAAACTTTACATTCAATTGGGAAGATCAACACAGGTGCTAGGGAATATAAAAGCCCACCCCGGTTAAACTTTACATTCAATTGGGAAGATAGATCAACAAGGGTGTTAGGGAATATAAAAGTGCCACCCCGTTAAGCTTTACATTCAATTGGGAAAAGCTACAAAGGTGCTAGGGAATATAAAAGTCCCACCCCCGTTAAACTTTACATTAAATTGGGAAGATCAACAAGGGTGTTAGGGAATATACAAGTCCCTCCCGCGTTCAACTTTACAGTCAATTGGGAAGACCAACAAAGGTAGTGATGATGGTGATGATGATGATGATGATGATGATGATGATGGTGGTAATGATGATGATGAAGAAGAAGAAGATGATGATGATGATGAGGGTGATGATGAAGATGATGATGATGATGATGATGGTGATGCTGCTGCTGATGATGATGATGATGATGATGATGATAATGATGATGATGGGGATGATGATGATGATGGTGATGATGATGATGGTGATGATGATGATGGTGATGATGATGATGATGGTGATGATGATGATGAAGAAGATGATGATGATGGTGATGATGAAGAAGATGATGATGATGATGATGGGGATGATGATGATGATGATGGTGGTGATGATAATGATGGTGATGATGATGGTGATGATGGTGATGATGATGATGATGTGGAACGAACTCGCACATCCTTATGCTATGCGTTCTTATCTAGAACATCAAGTTCACTATAGTGCTAAATTTGTCTCTTTTTCCCACGTTTTCAGCTCATACGAAGAAGGCGGGCCATCAGGCGCGGGCAAAACGAGGTGTTAGGTGAGATGATCCTCCAAGTACAAACACATTCTATGGGCTACGCAACAGTTGTGGACGGAAAAATCTCGGTTCGGCGTGGAGCTCCATGTATATACAGCAACTCAGGTCGCGCGCAGCGCAACTGAAACTCATGCTGTGGGGGGGACTTAGCTCCGGGTAGAGATGGCAGACATTCGAGATCGTCGTTTTTGGGCTTCAAAAAACAAGCAAAAAAAGAGATAGACAGATCAATTCCTGGATAAATTGAAAGATTTTTCTGGATATAACAACCCAAAAACTGTGGCTAAAGTAGTTTCTCTGATTTTTGTTGGGTTAACCCCTTAAATACGACTGGATTTTTTCACCCCCAGGAACTTGATCGATGTCTCCAGTGAAGCCTCCCCGCTTGTTTGGTTTGAATATCTTTGATATCCCTTTCCTACCACTTTTGTTTATCTGATGTCACTGCTATCACTGCCATCACTCGGTCTTGTTTTCTATCCGGTGAAGGGAGGCCAAGGAGCAGTCGTTTTCCAACCTCTAAGGCGTCAGCAGGAAGACTTGGATGTGGTCTTGCTTCTGGTGGCATGGTATGTCGGGCCGCCCGGTGCTTTCCTGCTGAGGCACACCTGTAAGCGCAGGGCTATGTTTGCGCCTATGTTGGTAGACCCCACGGACTATGGATATAACACCTGGATAGTGTATAACTATAATCCATGAAAACTATTTAACTATATATAATACTATAATCATAGTGTATTCCATCTAGTACTTAACTACAATTTGCTATTAAATTATAGTGTTTTCAACACCTGTGGATATGTTAACAGCTATAGTAACTATAATTATAGTTACCATCTACCGAGGGATCATCCATGATAGCCGCCACTGGCAGATGGATCCACCTCGCAGGTTTGCGAGCGAGCACAGCCGTTGTAAGATCTGAGTTGGTTTCATAAAAATATTCCATTCATGTTCCATTCAGAAACCAGCATTTTAATGTTGGTTAAATCCCTTCTGAACATCTGAGTTGGAAATGTGTCTTAAAAAACTGAGTGATCCAAGATTTTCAACTCTTCATTGCTTCACCTTGCTGCGAGTTCTGCTGAGGTCTGGCGAGAGAGGGTGATATGGCTACAGGTGGAGCCCTGGTTTCCCGATATTAACCTACCTTAGATATGGTTTTTCTGTGGTATGCACCAAAATGATCAGAAATGATCTGAAATTTCATGAAGAGTCTCCTGGTTTGAACGACATGCGTTGGGCGTTGGGCGTTGGGCTTGGTTTACTTGAGCTTCAGTCATGTGCTGACGAAGCCCGACCTTTCTCTGAACGATGAGTTTTGTTATCCACAGAGACTGGGTGGCTGGGTGGCTGCGGGCCCAGTGATTTTTCGACCCCCTGAGTTGGATCACCATCCGCCTACACCAAAGGTTTCACCCTGACATCTCCAGCTATTGCGGTCGGTGCTGAGGTCCATGTGGGGAAACTCCCAAGTCATGGGGGTACCCCCAGTCATCATCCTGAAATTTTCCACAGGGATTTTCCATGACATCAACCAGCGAGCTTGGGGGTAGCCCCATGACTATGGACCCCGCAACAGGACATCCCAAGCGGTTTTTTCATCGCAACCGCAACTGACGCCAGACCTCACTTTGGTGGAAGCGTACCTCAGGCATCTGCTGGTATCTTTGGGATGGAGTTGAACCACCACCCAGAGTTGAACAAGTTGCTCCGACAATTGTAGTTCAACAAAGTTTGGGATGAGTCCAACAATTTTTTAAGTCGTTCCCAAGTTGCACCATGGGATTGTTCATAGATGGCTGTGAAAAGCAAAGCAACGGCGATGAACTTTTTCGGAATTGAATCGACGGCGATCCTGATCCATGTTTGGGGATATCGTGAGATTCTTCATATCTCTTCCATCTCTGGGGAATTTTTAAAAGATGAATAGTTTTTTTTTTAAATAGGAGCTAAAGATTTACCCTCTGGTTATGACTAACAGTTCGCCATGGAAGCCATGGCCCGTAGAAATAGATGGTTTACCTGGGTTTACCTATTAATAGCATGGTGATTTTCCATGGCGAAGTGTCAAATAACCAGAGGGTAAATCCTGATGGTTTGATCTTGTTTGTCATCGATGAAAAAACCAACATTTGGTAACCTCCCGATCTGTCTTCGGTATGAAAGACGTCGAGTTACCCAACAATAGCTCTTGTACATAATTCAACAACAGCTATGGGAAAATCACGATTTTTAATGGCTAGCCATGGGCCATGGCTTCCATGGCTATGCAACAAATGACCAGAATGTGTCTTTTGGCCTGATATCTGACTGTGTCTTGAAACATTGATGCACAGCTCAGGGCATCAGGGCACAAGTTTTTTCTGCGAGATGAAAGCCGGCAATTCCACTGAGAAGACCGTGGCCAAAAGCTAGAGATAGACATGGGTATGGGTCAATACCTATAGATACCATTTTTAGTGGGATGAACATCCATAAATCCCAGCTATTTTGATGTTCACCAGGGGTACCAGGGTTTTGACCCATAGTCACATGGTAAACTGAAGGGAAAACTGCAGAAACTGCACTGGTCTATGGCTACAGCGGTCCACGAATCAGTGGGGCGAGGCCAAGCTGCGGGACAACATCAACCGTTTTTGTGAGCTGCAAGCGGTGGGAATGCATATATAACATATATAATCATGTATATGTACTGTATATATATATATATATGATATATGTTCGAACATATATATATAGATATCAGGTATACAGGATATTATGTCTACAATATATATATCAAGTAACTATATATATTGATCCATTTCACATATATTTGTATATATTAACTGCCGATATACACTATGTAACTATATAACCAGCTGACAGTAGAATAAAACAGATGCACTACATAACTACATTTTTCTATAAATAGACACGCTATTTACCCTCCAGTAAATTAACATAGACCTAGATATGATAATCTGTAGGTAAATTTCTAGTCACATTTTTCCCCAACAGCAAAACTTTGCTATGGGGTCTTTGGCTCAGACTAGCTCTGGTGCGATCCGGTGCAGCTTCAACACCAGGTTCCGGACAAGGTTCCGGAGGGTTCTGGTGCAGATACCTTGTGAGGTTCCGGAAGTTTCCGGTGCAGGTACTCGGTGAGGTTCCGGAGGGTTACGGTGCAGATACATGGTTAGGTTCTAGAGGGTTTTGGTGCAGCTACCTGGGTTACGGAAGTTTCGGTGCAGCTACCTGATGAGGTTCCGGAGGGTCTAGGTGAAGATGCGTGGTGAGGTTCCGGAAGGTTCCGGTGCAGAGACCTTGTGAGGTTCCGGAGGGTTCTGGTGCAGATGCTTTGTGAAATTCCAAAGGGTTCCGATGTTTTTTATGGCATAAGCATTTAATTTAATTTTTATGGCATAAGCACTTTTTATGGCAAAACCGCAGAAGCTTTCAAGCTGTTGGGGATAGCACCTGAGTTTATTTTATCTGTAGAACTATAGTCACTATAGAATCTGTAGAACTGGATTCACTATACATATAGATATGTATATATATGTATATATTTACTACAATCACTATACAATAATCTATAACTATAGGTAACTATAGTCATCTGCTGATCCCTGCTGCTGATCCCGGCCCCGACAGGTCGCGACTGCTTTCTTCAGGAAGTGCTGCAGCACTGGCGGAGTGCCGTGCCGCTGAAGCGGCAGGACCGCGACATGTCGCCGTGTCGATGGCAGGGGTTTCATGGTGATTTCATGGGATTTCAAAGTGATTTCATGGGATGTGAGTGGGATAAATGGAGGTTCAACATGGTTCAACCTGATAATATGGCTGGTGCCCTCGGAAAATCCTCCTTTGATGCCAGCGAGAAGCAAGTTCGGGGATTTGCAAGCCATGTTTGAGCCTACGGGTTGAAAACCGTCCGAGCGTTTTGGGCATTTTTATATATGTTCCTTGGGGTGGGGTGGGGTGGGGTGGGGCAATAACGTTCACGTACTTGCTCACTCCCATGATGTTACGCCACGGCACGTTCACTTGCACGTGCGCACATACGTCATGCTACGTTGAAGATGTGTCACGTCACGCAGGGGTGGGGTGGGGTGGGGTGGGGTAA
>Ga0126342_10006704_pt1 | contig 20470 bp, 24 predicted proteins | sample Cyp1metagenome_FD_92528 | JGI IMG/M metagenome (GOLD analysis project Ga0126342, IMG submission 92528) | Coral microbial communities from Lord Howe Island, Old Settlement Bay, Australia - Cyphastrea 1 metagenome | ecosystem: Host-associated > Invertebrates > Cnidaria > Coral ...
ACGAGGCAGGAGGAGGCGGAGGAGGAGGAGGAGAAGGAGGAGGAGAAGGAGGAGAAGGAGGAGGAGGAGGAGGCAACTGACATAAAATCTAACAACCCTCACCTGGCAGGTGGGGAAAAACAGGCTTTCACATGAAGATTTCATCGACCAAGCCGGGGATCTGGATACAGCAGAAACCTGGATTTGGGTATCATAATTTTTGAACCAGGGGACCGTACGTTGTGGTCATGTTCAGTATCCATTGACTTTCTTGGGCGACCGACTTGACAGAATGCGAAGCAGCCAATCGCGTAAAAGTGTGAGATAGCTGTAGACAATACACCCTATTAGTAAGTCCCCAAACCGCTGGTACTTCTGCATACTTCTGTGCTTTTTTCTGACAACCAAATGGAATTTCTGATTAGGATTATCCGATTATCCTCCGATAACAATAAACAAGATGAGATGGAACATGACCAAAGAAACTTGGGGCCATTACAAGGTGGTGCCCCAGTTCGTTAGCTAAGTTGGTGCAAATGATATGGTTTTGTTGGTAGAAATATATATAATTACTTTTATGGTTTATAAACCAGCTTGTAACTAGGGCCATTGGTTTATAACTCTAGTTTATAGGACTTCCATGACTTGGTTTATAGGTGATACAGCTATGGTGATATACCAAACTAGTTAATGGATGTTAATGGATGTTAATGGGCTTATACAACCACATTATGATTCATCTGGGTAAATTAAAATAATTCACCAACTTGAATTAAGGCCATTTGGAAACCATTTCCCTTATTATCCATAGTTCCAGTGAGGTCGCATTGAGGTGGTTATAATTTACCCTCTGGTAAACTAACATAGCTATAGAAAATCACAATTTATAATAGGTAAATCAACTATAAATGATCATTTTCAATAGCTATGTTAGTTTACCAGAGGGTACCCTGATTCATGATACAAACGAGCTACCCCAAACATGGCTCCTCCTGTCCGGTGAAACGAACGGCACCTTGACCACCAGCTCCTGCAACCTCCGCGCCAACCTCTCCTGGGATACGTGGCTAAGAACTTCGTCCTGGAGATTCCTGGGGTTAATATATATAATAGTTGAATATCCTATACAAACATATTCCCATGTTATATATGGCTAAGGTGATAGTTGGATAATATGATATATATATATGGTTAAACATATAATATTCCTGGGGTCATCTATACTTGATGGTTCATAGAATCTGGAATAGAATTTGGAATATTTATGGGTTACCCTCTGGTAAACATACAAAAAACTATTGAACATGGCCATAGAAATCGTTGATTTACCTATAAACAACGGTGATTTTCCATAGCTTTTTGTAGGTCTACCAGAGGGTATCTCAGATGTTCCATATGTCCCACTGGGCAACTGTGGTTCCTAACCACTAAGTGTGACGATTCTCCAGGTACAAAAACCAGGCAGTATAACCAACCTTATATTCACCTATCAAGGTATTTTTAGTGCTTCGCTTAGTGTATGTGTGTGTGTAGCAGTATGTTTGTATAATTTCAGAGATATTATATTATAAGTTATAATCTCTTTACCCCTAATACTCAACCCTCCCCCCGCAAGGGTGGTTTAGTGAGGATTACACACATATATGTATATATGAACCGTTTAAGGGGTGTTTAATACAAGTGAAAGCACATGTGTTCAATGCGTGTCTATTTGAATTAGTCTATTTAATATGTATAACTTCTAACACCCAACCAGTGCGAAGTCAATATGACTGTGGACAAGTGTCTAACCCTTAATACCCAACGATAGGCAAAAAGGCAGTATGTCTATATCCTACAAGGTGGTGCCCCATAGTTAGCTAAGTTGACTTATAATTTGGTTAAGCCGGGTTTATGGGAAATGTAACTATAATTAATGTTTTTTTTAAGCCAATGTATAACGGGGGGGCACCACCTTGTAGCAGAATGTGGATTACTGGGGTATATTCCGAAACATTCCAGCTACAAGGGATTAAACAAGGGGTGTATACCTCACTTAGCAGCCACGTAGCTGACTGTGGATCAAAATAAATTAATTGGGATTATCCGGATGGAACACAAAACATGTTAGAAATCAGCCGCTTGTCCTTGGTTCACTTGTTTTCACCACTATATTCCCATGATATTCACATGATATTCTGAAATAAATTACCATATAAATCATTATGGTAAACCTTTATAAATCCATGAAACAATCCTGTGAAATCTCCAGAAATCCAACGGTTCTGGCCTGGCTTTCACCATCAATTCCCATCCGTCCAACGACCCGAGGCTCCAGGAAGGACCCCTGGGACTCCACAAGGCGACGATCCGGGAGCACCGGCGCCGTGACCTCCGAGGTGTTGACCACCTGGGAGGAATGGAATGGACTCATCCAAGAATGGAGAGTTGGTTTTAACCATCTTGAAAAATATGAAAGTCAATGGGAAGGATTATCCCATTAGTTCATTGATGTTAATTTTGTATATATATATATATATATAATTGGTGGTGCAATGTGCCCATCTTGAAAAATGATGGAGTGAACGTCAATGGGAAGGATGACATCCCATAGATGAAATGGAAAAATAAAATTCATGTTCCAAACACCAACCATATATATATTATATATAACATACTGAGGACCTATGAGGGATACATCTTAGAGTCAATTATCATGATCAACAATGGGAGTGATAGCTGGTAGTAATGGGAATTAGCGAAAATGTGATAGTATGTATTAGTGAGAGTGATAGTGATAATGGAAGTGATAGTGAGCAAATTGATAGTTATAATATGTTATACTGATAAACGTGACAATATTGATACTAGTAATAAATACAATGACTATAAAGATAGATAGTGTATATTTGCAAGTTTTAAACTTAAAACAAATGCTACATATGTGCACATGTAGTTTCTAACCTTTATGTCAGTGATCAAGGATACCTTTAGCCCATCTCTCCCGAGGGTCCACATGGCTGTGAAAATCCTGTGCGCCCAAGTTGCAATGTTCAAGTTTACTACAGACTGTAAGGAAGAATGCTGATAAATTTAGGGATAATTACCCAATTTTCAAACATGCCCATCTCGCCAAATAGTACCACGCCTGCCTTCTCCCTATAGTTTGAATGACCCATGGTTCAGGATCTCGACACAGGATTTTCATCGATTTTCCCTTCCTACAATTTGACATAGCCATGGACACTTACCCATGAACATCATCATTTAGATGATATACCTATGAAATCCGACAATATGTGCCATGTTCAAAGATTGTATCTGGTTTATGGTCACCCCAAACGGGAATCCACACGCCATGGGTATATGAATCCCTAGTCATGGAGTGATGACCATCACCATCCATCACCCAATTTATGGGTCGGTAGATCATCCAATTTCATCTTCTAGTTGGTTATGCATATCCCATGAAAAATCCGCATGGATTTCCCACTGAATCACCAATGTTTCATGATTATGCAAACCCAACTCATCCCCCAATATGAGTACATTCCATTACATCCCCATTTGGCATGGCAATTCCACTTTATCCATATATTATACTATCACTACCCTTTTAGGGAGGGGGGACGTACCCAAATTGCAAGACACAATTTAGATGTTTTTGAAGGAGGTGGTCCTGTTAAATGTTGGCAAGCATTTATTTTTCACCGCGCCTTATTTGCAATATTTCATTTTAGTAGGTCTCCTCATTCTTTACAGGATTTCATTTACTTTCAGAAAAAAACCAGGGGGGCGTTCAATATTGTCCATTGCATTTTTGAAAAATCTAAGAACATGAAAAAAATAGTGTGAAGGTCTGCAAATAGCTGCAGACTTGCAGAAAATCAAAAATGCAAACTGGAAGCGTATAGGTCCCCAATTGCCTGGTATTTCCAATACAGTTTACATTATTTCTACACTTTTTTTCTTTTTTATCATTCCCACATGTAACATAGCATAGAGGTATAGAAGGTGTATTATTCCTTGCAAATTGCTGGAAAACCTTGAACTTCAAATAAATGCAAAATTAGATGTTGAAGGTATTCAAATTTACCTCCTACCTATGGAAACAAAAACAATAGAATACAAATAAAGATCTCAAATGGACCTCAAATGGACCTCAAATGGACCTCAAATGGACTTCAAATGAACCGTTATGGGGTCCCCATGGTAAACCCCCTTGCCACGGTTCCTATCTAGCCCCCCTTTTGACCCTCCAACCAAAATATAATATAATATACTATAATATAATATACTATAATAACAATCTTTACATGTGTCATGTTGATTCTGAAAGGAACTGTGGAACCTGAGGTGTAGGATGGTTACATTTTTCAATCTTAGCTTTACTTTCTTTTTCGAGCACTTTCTGCAAGGAACTATGGACCTTATGTATGGATGGTGTTTTTTTAAATATTATATTTACCTTCTTTTTTAAGCACTTTCTGCAAGGAATTGTAGGCCTCAGGTGTAGTATGGTTACATTTGTCTATCTCATTTTACCTTCTTTTTAAACAATTTCTGCAAGGAACTAGGGACCTCAGGTGTAGGATTGTTACATGATTCTATCTTATCTCCACCTTCTTTTTTGAGCACTGCCTGCAAGGAAATAAGGACCTCAAGTGTAGGATGGTTACATTTTTTAATCTCATCTCTACCTTCTTTTTTAAGCACTTTCTGCCAGGAATTATAGGCCTCAGGTGTAGGATGGTTACATTTTTCTATCTTAGTTTTACCTTCTTTTTCGAACACTTTCTGCAAGTAACTCTGGACCTCAGACATAAGTTGATTACATCCCCACAAAGACACCTCACAAACAGTTTACAAACTGCTTGCGGACATTTAATAATTTTTACCTCCCCCCACCCCTCTCCTATCCGTAGAGTACGGGGGGGGGTTCGGAGGGGGGGTACGGGGTGACCTATCTCTTACGGACTTTCACCCCCTCCTCCCTAAGTGTAAATCTTCCGGGGCACGGTTTTTGACGTAGGAGGGGTCTAAGGTACATATAGCCTTCTCCATCGGGAAAAAATCTGCAAGGGTCAAAATTGTTGCTTACATTTTTTGAACGCCCCCCTTGCTTACACCCCACGAGAAGGGTGGTGATATTATATTCCTCTAGCATTCCCATCATTGTTGGTCATATCCCTATAAATCACCATTAAATCACCATTAAAAAACCATTATATAAATCTCATTAAATTCAATTAAATCCTATTTTTAATCCTCATAAAATCACGTTTTGCACATGTTTCCAACAAGGCTTGGACATAGGCTTTTACTATGTCAGCAGCTGTTGCGCGGTTGCCCGGCAGCGGCCCATTTGCCAGGCATGCGTTAAGACCCTGTACAGATGTCGGGTTGGTGCCTATAACTCTTGGTATACGGCAGCCGCCCTGTGTTCATCTTTGGCGCAATCGCCGCGATATACGATTCGGCCTTTCATTTTATGCAAATGATCGGCTAGTTCGTAAAACTTTAAAGAGGCGATAGTCATAAGCTGGCCGAAATGCACCGAGATGCCTGAGGCCTTTGCTTCCTTTCGAACAGCCTTTTTTTCTCGCGGACAGAGTTTAGATCCCACGTGCCTGCCTTTACAAGGCCAACTCAGGCAAACTCTTAGATCGCCAGGACGGGTATCTCCGGTATCTCCCACAATCCGCCCTCTTTTGGCATGATCCCGCCTCAAGGGTCACGTTCACCTCAGACTCGTTCACCTGGCAAGATGATCCATGTCCAACCATTCTGGATTGGGTTCATAGTGGAATACAGCTATTTTTAATGGAAATAATGGAATGGGAATAATTGCTTAATATGGTGGAAATATCTTAGTGGGAAATATCGTATCTGAATATCCAACCAACTTTAACTTGGGAATATAGTAGAAATCATGGGATATCTTAATGAGATATTTGTAGTGGAAAAATGGCTTTATAGTGGAATGGGATATTCATGGGGTATTAAATATGTTGATAGCGTAATCTTCATAATATGGTTGGCATTTTTTTTGTAATGGGATGAACTACAAACAATGGGATATGCTAATAGTGGGATAATGATCGTAGTTCAACTATTATCCGTTTATATCCTGCTATTATCCATATTTCATATTTGTTTTAAAGTAAACCTGATAATATTGGGATATATTAGGATATTCATGGGATGATATGGGTTCATATGGAAGAATGGTGGGATAATCGTAGATAATTATGGTATAGCCGCAATAAACCATACTCCATGGCCACTCTTAGATACCGTGCAAAAAAAAAAGCTGGTTTGTAGATAATCCCACTGATACCAAAAGACTATTTTGGATTAGTTTCTACCCATCTAAGATTGCCCTAGATACCCCATCATTAAACCACCATTAAACCATCATTTCACCATCTAAGATTGCCCTAGAATAGAATAGGGGTTTACTATTGGGACCACTCCTTGGGATGATGTAACATGACCCCATCAACCCAACGTCTCGGGGATCTCGGGAAATTCATGGAGTTTCTCCCGTTCTCTTTCCAACAGCTCTTTCATAAAATCCTCGTTCCTGTTGGTGTTGAGGGATGTTTTGGTGAACATACCTTATTTGTTCATTTGTCTTCATTTGTGGCTGAGACTTTTCAACTTTCATGGATCCTGAACCATTGAAGATTGACCCTTCGGACCCGAAAGAAACATCCCGTGAATCGGATCCCTGATTATAACCCATACAACTCCATATATAAAAGTGGGATTCAGTGGGTATATTCTTCCATCAATCGACCTCTTTTTTTGTTGACCCATTTACGATCCCTGCCACCCCAACGTGCCTGGCACATGTCCGCAATGCTCTTCGTGATGCCCTTCTTGGCATTCGGATCGTTCACGAACTCCTGAGGGTGTCACAGGGGAATCACCCTGGTCCGTGGTATGTAAAAACCTCCTAAGTTTTGGAACATAACCACAATAACTATGGTGATACCATGGTTACATAATGGTTATATATATATCCTGTGGTTAATTATGGTAATATAATGGTATATGAATATGGTTATATTTATCCACTTAGCTCACTGGAACTGCACTTCCAAGTAGGGGTTTAAGTAATGGCTGACCCTGTCAGACCGTGTGATACGATGCAACATAATCAATATCTAAATTCTTTAAAATATTTCACAGTATAGTTCGCCATTTGCCCCAAATGGTCAGGCCAAAACCAGAAAATGTCAACGTCAAGTGGGAGCATACTCCCATTTTTTTGGGATAACGATTACCGCCAGCCATTCCTGTAGATCCAATCAGCCCTTGATTCCTTTCTACCTTGGATGAATCTCAGGGTGAAAAGATGAAAAGAAGCCAGGACCCTGTGGCTCCCCGAGATTTTCCAAAGCCGATTTTCCTGAAGGTACCCCTCATAGGTTGCTAAAAATAACACCATTCAACTACAGATGTATCCCTTATAATGTAAGTATATATATATATATCTACCAATATCAAAATAAATATATAAATAAATAAATAAATAAATAAATAAATAAATGTATATACCCACCAAAAATGCAACAGTTGCCCCTGCTATGAATACGCCCCTGTCTGCTGGCCAGATTTATTGCTCAAAAAAAATCCAGCAGCCTCTCGCCTCAGGATTGTCTACTGCCAAGTTCAAAGCACCCCGGACGGAAGCCTCAGCAGTGCTTAGCCGCTTAGCCGTCAGCGGTCTGTGGCCATCAACAGATGATATCTATGTCGGAAAGGGCATTTTTTGGTTCACCCCGGGAACCATGTGTGGCTTATAAACCTGATTCGATGGGGTAAGGTCGTTGGGAAGTAAGCCATGATTCTTGGGCTGGAGCCAGTTCCTCAAACTCATAGGAGTAAGACCTGCCTGGAGATATCTCCTGATTCTTCACTGGGTTAGTTCACCCCGATAAGTAGGCTAAGTGGGATGATGGCTGGGTTGAACCAACGGACTTAAGATGCCTGGGGCGAACCACCACTTTTTTTCAATATCCAATTATATGCGGATATCCGATTGTATGGCCGGACGGAATGAGTTGACTTGCTTCTAAATTATATAACTTGTAAGTAGGACACAAGATACAACTGTTTCAACGTCCCCACAACACTTATAATCCCTTCCCCCTATTACTAAACAAACCCCAAATACCAAAAACTAGGTGCCATTCCGAATTTTGGGACATTTCAGGTTCTTGCCATAGGCCTCGTCGCTGTGATTCGGCTGCTTGCGATCGGATGCGCGTGTTCTTCATGGCGCGCATGTTCGCGATCATCATAAGAAGTGAGTGGAATGCAACGTCAGTTTCAGTGTTTAGGTTGCTCGACATCATTTAAAATGATTTCTGTGTCGAATGCTGATCCAACCCAGCCTAATGGCCGCGTTCTTCGCAGACAACAGTCTGTTTGCCATAACAGAGGCCAATCAAGATCATTGAGTCGCACTCTGCATCGGAGTCGCCTCCCATTTGATGTACTCTCCAGCCTGGGTTGATGACACAATAGTAAATGTTATGCGATTCATGGCAACTCGGTGCATATTGATTTGGGCTACTGGGGAGGCCCATTTTTGCGCGCCAGCTTTTTCTTATGTTTTGAGGACCAAAAAAAGGGCCCCTTCTTTGTCATATTGTTCTGCTCCAATTTCCATAGCCTTGAAGCCCACGAGGCCTGCCTCGAAGCCTGCTGGTCAATTTGACTTTCACTTGATCCCCTTTACAAAACAAATTAAACATCAAGGTCCCATTCGAGGGTTTCACCCCTTAATAATGAAAACTCCGGGTTTATTCTTAGGGTCCCAGACTCGGATTTTTGTCCTTTATTTTTCAAGGTTTTGATTATTAGGGCTTCGGAATCGAATTTGATTTTACCAAGGGATTTGATCGATTTTGAAACGGACAACTCTAGTTCTTGTCTAATTAAGGTTTTGATTGCATTGTTATAAGGGAAAGCTTCTCACCCTAATACTCGGGAAGGTTTAAGGTATTAATGGAAGGGATTCATGATCAAACCGGCGCAGGCCTGCAAGGGTCAGAGACTCACAAGCTGGCGCCGCAATCCACTGATAAGTTGGTGAACAAAAACACCTGGTTGGTGGTGCAATAACCATCTTGAAAAATGATGGAGTTCGTCAATGGAAGGATGACATCCCATATATGAAATGGAAAATAAACAATGTTTGAAACCACCAACCAGACACCCACATGGATATATCATGATATATCATGATATATCCATATCTTTTGGATATGATCATACGTTAAACATCCTGGTTGGTGGTTTGAACCCCTCTGAAAAATATGAGTTCGTCAGTTGGGATTATTCTTTCCAATACAAGGGAAAAAAAGAAGTCATGTTCCAAACCACCAGCCAGCATCTATAAACCAACTAATGTGAACTAACTATGGTTTCAACCCAAGCCCTTGGAGTTATGAACCAACCTTGCTTCGTTCCTCGGGCTCCGGACGTACACAGGCAGTTTGCTGCAGTTGGGCAAGGTGCCAATGAGATCCCCTGCCGTCTCCGGGATCCAATTGATGAGCGTTGTGAACCGTTGAGGTGGCCTCCAGGTATAAGTTGTTAACCTTGAGGTTATAACATGTGATAACCATAAAACATTGGGTTTCATTGGTTAAAGGTCTTGGGCTTCATTGGATGAGCGTTAACCATTTTTGAGTTGGTGCCCATGAACTGTAGATATGTCGTTAACACCAATCCCTGTCCCCGATCCATCCCGACTCGCGGTGAGCAACCGATCCAACGATTTTCTGGTGCTGAACAGAATGGACCAACATGACTCCAATCCTTAGATCCTTAGTTTGCCTAGAAATCAAATGAGCAAACAGCTGGCCTCACAGTTCTGAGTAGTTCTGTTTGTTGCTTTTTAAGCTCATCTAGTTCGATTTATATCATGTTATATCATGTTATATCCATAAAATTCTTACAACCTATATAGGATGTCTGGAAACTCAGCTCCCCCAAACCCCCAGCACAATCGCACGTCCGAACAGTCGCTCGCCAGTCGCTTGCCACGCCTTGCCAACAAAGGAAAGACTCGTCGATTCCGCCCCATCCCAGGGCACATCCGATGGTACAGTTCTGACCTCGGCATCGGCATCGCGAAGTTAAGAGCTTAATAGCCATAGGTCTAAACCAGTCAGATGAATGGATTGCATATAATATGACTAAGAAATCTAGGTTAATGAATTATATATTATATATGATTTTATAATTGCATATAATTACACAATTTTTATTTAATCATCATGTAATTATATATGATATGACAAAAAATCTGGATTGTAAGCCACTTACGGCATGCAAGGAGAACTCCGGGTTGCTCCCAACACGCCAAAGGTGGAACTGTTGTAGTGCTAAAATGACTCCGTTGTTCCCCCCAACGTTGGCTATCATTTACCCTCTGGTAAATAAACATAGACCCTGAAAATCACCCATTTTTAATGGAAACCAGTCTTCCAACCACTATCTGCCAGGGTCTATGTTAATTTACCAGAGGGTAAATCATATAGACTGGAGCAATTAATTGTAGAAATCCAATAGAAATCGTGACATTTGAGCACTCACTCCTGCTCAGCCAAGGCTTCAACACAGCCGCATCCCCAGGCACAAGAACTAATTACCCTCTGGTTATGACTAACATAGCCATGGTATAGATGGCCCTAATCGAAATAGATGGTTTACCTATTAAAAAATGGTGATTTTCCATGGCTATGTTAAATAGCCAGAGGGTAATTCATATGGTATTGATTCAATCCCATAACCTTCCATGTTCTCACCCCCTAAAAAAAGGTAGCACATGTAGCCTCCAGAAATCTTCATGGACACGGAGAAGCTATGGGAAATCTACAGTATGTGCTTGGATGAGCTGAGGAGTTAGTCAACTGGCAAGTAACCCCTTATGAATCTGGGTACATTTTCGTGGCTCCATTAAACCCCTTCGGGGATCCATGTGGGAGCCAGCTGCATGACCCATCCAGGTCGGATTTACCGCTGGGTTGCCCTCACTGGGACTGGTCGTGCTCTGGCAATCATGCTCGTATTGCTCACCCAATCGCAAGGCACCAGACTAGGGGTTCACACCGCGCAGCTTCGATGGGGTTCTCGGGAGGATTTCACTATACCAAGATCGATGCTCCACAAACGCCACAACCCTACAGTGGCATGCCGATCCACAGGGCATGTTGGCACAAAAAATCTTGACCCATCCCCAAAGTGATCACCACAAACCATGAAGACACGTTTTCTTAACGCAACAATCTCAAAACATCTCAAAACATGCAATTTCAAGGGGTAGCGACGTGGAATCACACACCACATGCGACCATGTAATTACCCTTGTGGTCAGTGAGGTTTCCTGAAATATTCTCTGATATCAGACAAGAATCGGCCACAAATGAGCAGCCTTTGAGTCCACCAAACAAATTACGAACATCAGCGGTGTTCAACCAATTTCGCTGCTTTTCAGACCCGTCAAACATCAACAAAAACATCATTAGTCGTCATTAAACATCAATAAACCAGCAAAAAACACGGGAAAACTGCAAGTCTTGTGCAGTTTTCCAATGTTTTCCATCTACCACAGCTTCCCAGTCGTGACCCTCGTGACCCCCGAAAAACGGCTGGAAAAACGGCCCTAACTTGGCGTCGCCTGAGTGTTGGTGCCCAGCCCAGCAGTGGCAGTGATGGGTGGATCACAACTCTTCAGGATGCATCCTGAAAGATCCAGGCTGTAGACCTAGCAGTGCCAGCCGCTGACCCGGTGACCCCCCGGTGATTCCAAAAAAAACCTGTTAGGTGGTGGTGAACTTGTTTTTTTGGAGCAAATGTTGGTGGAAAGTTCAGTGAAAGTGTCGGGGTTGGGGTAGATCAATCTCAAACTTAGTTGGATTTGATGGGCTGACATGAACCCACTTGTAACTAGGAAACACCACCTTGTAGCTGGTGATGAGAGCTCAGAGATGTGGCTTAATTCATCAGGCAGAAACAAATATCGGCTGCATGTCATGCCTAGTCTAATGATGGTATATGATGATTATTTCATTATTATAATATATATATATATACACCTTATAGATAACCAGCAACGAACAAAAAGCTGGACAACATGTTGTTCCATTCATCGCTCAAAACCAGGATTTATGGAGCTCAGTTTGTCAATTGATCCAACTCAAATCGGTCCAGCTAGTCGGGCCCTGTACCCCGGCACTGGATTTCTTGAGCGTGAAAAAAACCATCTGACCCCTTTGGGTAAAGTGGTGGCGAATAAACCTGGCTACTAGTTCTTGAAAGTTATAGGCATAGTTTCTCGAGACCATGGGACGCAAATTCCAAATAGAAAAACATAGTTTTTTATATTAGGGTTTTAAATTTAGTATTAGGGGGAACCCTAATAATAAATACCCCCTAATAATAAAAACTACCTGAGGTGTGTTGATTATTTGGGGGGGGTTCGTATTAGGGGGAAAGGATTCTTCCGTTCCAAACACCCCCCGGGATCCCCCAACAGAAGCCGTGCATCCAACTGTGAACCTCGGTCGATCTGCTTCAGATTTCCGGATGTTTAACTGGTACCCGGACAGCTCGCCAACTCTCCTGTAGAGAAACAGGATTTCCAGAAAAATTGGTTGGTGGTTTCGATTCAACCCCTCTGAAAAATCATGGAGTTCGTCAGTTGGGATGATGACATTCCCAATATATATGGAAAGTCATAATCCAGCCATGTTCCAGTCACCACCAACCAGTGGTGAAGCATCCAGCTCCCGTATCTTCAGTATCTTCAGTTCGGGTCCCATATATCTGACAGAGATCAGAGCTCCCAACGAGCCAAGCAGATTGGCGTCCAGTTGGGAACAGGTACCTGTAGCCTGCTGCATCTCAGCGGATGACTGGATGGGTCTGACGAAAACTCCGAGACATTTTGAGCGTCATGGAATCTGAGATATACCCGATATACCCTGCACATATGTGCAAAGAGAACTTATTCTTTAGATGGTTTTTTGGGCATTTGAAGTTTGTATTTGCACAGAGTATTTGAATATGTGAACATCAAAATGGCAAGAAGAACTAAGGTTAACCCATGGCTGCTACAGTAGGCGATGGATCCAGGAATTAAATGGACTTAAAGCTGAATTGGAAACTCATGGAGAACAAGAACATTGCCAACTTTCCAGGACATCAACTTCCTACAGCAAGTTCTGCAGTGTTTGTGCACCCTCCCGGGGGCCTGGAAACCACTGGGAGCAGGCGACACTGAACCTGCGGCACTGGCGGGCTTTCGATGATTGTCTCATGGTTTCCGGGTTGATCTCAGTTGACCATTGAACTACTGAACTTATGGTAAAATACATTGAATTTTCGATGGTTAACCAACATTTTATGCGACATAGATTTGTTGATGGATAAATTGAGGGCCTAGGTACTTTGTTCACTTGTACACTGTCCAGTGGGTGACATGAGATCCTCAGCTCCAATTCAACTAGCCGTGGAAAGAACACAACTTGCTGGATGTGAAATGCTGAATTCTTGCATCACAAGTGATTCATATGGTAAACGATAAATCAAGTGGTATAAACATGTATAAACCACCTCCAAGTGGTAGGTTTTATATAGGCTTGCCCACTATATGAGGCTCTGAAATCCAGGTGCTCCAAATTTCTTGGCTCGGCGATCGACTGAGTCACGGGTGTCGCGGCTTCAATGCGGGTCTCCCCCACAATGGCATTTTTTGTCATGGGAAAACTGATGTTTAATTTCAAGGGGATTTATAGCTACTGTATATTCAAACAAAGAAACTTTCGGAAAAACGCAAAAATACAAGAAGATTCCATTCATGGTTTTACCCATCATTTACCCATATATTCCACTGATTCAATCATAGTCCAATCATCCATGATTCGTGGTAAACACCCATAAAGTTCAACCGGTTTCTACCGGATTTCGGTTCAACCATTGACAGCAATTTTCGGCCTAGGTTGTCCCCAGCGAGGCGGACCGTCATAGAGAAGCCTGGCAGAGGAAACTCCAGTTTTTTTTTTGTGATGATCATCCACAACTCACCCCAAAAAAAACATAAATCACTGGGTTTTTCTTGGTAAATCATGATCATGAATCATGATGAATCATGATTTCATTCCAAATCCTGAACCATGACTTCGAACATCAATGATGCCAGTGAGGAAGTGGTTGGTGCTTTCAATAGCTGGATGTTGGTGCTTGAGCCACCATCCTAATAGCATCGCTAGAAACCTCTATTTTGTTCGGGGATTTCCAAGCCACGTTACCCCTGTCGTCTGGGTATCATATTCACTGGTTGAGGACAGGATTCTCCCCCTCTTCATTTTAGCATATTCTAAACAGGTGTTAACCATATACCCTCTGGTAATTTAACATAACTATGGAAAATCACCATTTTTAATGGGAAAATCCACTATAAATGGTCATTTTCAATAGCTGCGTTAAATTACCAGAGGGTAATATTCTAATCATATTGTATATAAACAACATATTCTAACCGCTGGTATGAAGCATATATTCGTGTGAGTTCATCCCCAAGTCACCTTAGTTAGAATCAACAGGGGTTTAGCTTATCGGAGCCGGACCTTGGAACCTTGGACGTCACTTGAGGGAAGTTGAACCCTTTGTCAAAAAAAACTCTCCTTGCTCCGGGGGAGGAATCTAATATTATATAATATTAATTATAATATTAATTATTAATAATATCATGTATAATTCTATATATAATTCTATATATTAGAATCATATATAATTATATAATAACCATATATAACCCAACCTTTCATAGGGATGGAGAGGAGAATCTTTTTTTTGTCGACAGACAACCGTTGTCGCCCTCCAGGGTTGACTGCCGCCCAGGGGATCACTGGCCCTTTTTGGAGCTGCAAGCGCCACCACTTCACCGCAACATACTCACCGGCTCGCCGCGCGCGCTGCGTTCAACACCGGTGTTTTCCGATTTCTCAGCCCTAGAGCCATATAGGATTCACAGCCAGAGATCCCAGAAGAAAAAAACACAACATTTGGGTATGTCGACATGAAACTCAACAATTCAAGGAAAAATATACAGGAAACCATAGTGTTTACCCTTCGATACAGCGGTTTCCTGTAGATTTCCCCACCAATTCTTCGAACTTTTGTTTTCAGCTGTTGGATCAGTTGGCTGCCAAAGTTAGCGAGTCTCACGCTCTGCCGGACACTGCTAGCGATCGGGACAGAAAAATGACAGTCATATGGTCTGAAAAAGGCAGCAAGCAGATCTAGAAGGCGGTGTTGCCCATTAATGTTTGTTGATTTTGTTTCACCCATCTAACTCTAGATAGATGTATCTACAATAAATAAGCATGTAGTCAACCTACTTAACTCTTCACCATCATCTAGTTGTATATCTCCTGTAAAGATCATAAAGCCAATGGTTAACCGACCGAACCTACCGACTTAGCTACTGTATCTTCACCCAACGTGTGAGGAAAAAACAATGGGGGTCATGATCCCAAGTACATGTTTTGCTAGCTGAGTCAAATAAAACACATGACCAGTTCGTTTCCCCATATTTCGCCAATCACATTTTCTTGGAAAAAAGACCGGCATTGTAGTATTGATGTTTCAACCAATCAGTTGACCCAGTAAACTGGCACATCCCTTTTACCACAGTGTTCCCGGCTCGGGCGTAGCACGAGCTCATGCCAGCTAGACGCCTGGTCCCCAAGGGAGGAATCACAAGGGAAATTTATCAGCCCCTGACGTGGTCTCAACCATGGAGCCCCCGAACACTATAAAACCAGCTAGTTGAATGGGCCATATCTGTACTTGTGATTTCAAAACAAAACAAGTTAGGAATGGAATCAGTTTGAAGGACCAAATGATACTAGTCATATGCTTCTTATGCTTAGCTCAATGGGTAATAAGTTGCTATGGGGTAGGCCCCCTAAGGCATGCTTAGAGGCATGCTGTGGGGTCAGCCTCACATTTGAGCAATTTTCCAGGCATATCCAAGCTAGCAGTTCCGAGAATCACTATCGCTGGTAAGTCCCCTAGGATTATCCTGTCCATTGTATATACATACATTAGATATGTATATCATAATCGTGTTATACACACAAATGGGCTATAATTATGGTCAACAAGCACTGATCCTATCTGGGCCGTCCCATCGTTCCATCAGCCCTAATCAATGGTCAAAGCCCAGCCGCCCTCGAATGCTGCTATCTCCATTCTTCATTCCATGGCCAATGATGGTTATGCTCTGGTAAATTTTCACATAGACCTATCAATGATGGTGAATGATGCTTCATGACGCGGAAAATTCCCCATGGATCTCAGCCATTCTCAGCCTTGATCGCCTCAACAAGACTCCAAGAAGACGGTGCCCTGGTTGCTGGCCAGCGAGATCCTCGGTGGCTAGCGGCTAGTAGAATGATCCTTCTGTTGATCCATTTACCCATAGGATCCATGTATGCCATATATGGTAACATTTACCATCAATATACCCCAAATGTTAGCATATATACCATACATGGATCCTATGGGTTATGGATGTAGCCCTCGAAATTCCAAACACTCTCTGAGAAGTTTTGTTTTTTTTAACGAAATCATCTCCTTAAGTCGTAGTTCCTCTCAGAAGCTACGGCTGGATCTAGCTGGATCCATAGGGTAATAGATATCATAATAGATCAGTTTTATGGATAAAATTTTTGTGGCTCCGTGTATGGATTTGAATATTTCATCGCTGATAGCGATGAGCGCCATCCGGGAGCTGCCGGAGATTTAACCTGCTTCCCCCAAGGGATGTTTGAACGATGGGGAAGTTACCAAAACATGAAGTTTTTTCACATCATGTAACCATTCTGAAATGGGGATATCTGACCAGCCCACAGAAAAAAAATCAGTCATGCCTAAGTGTTTCGATCCCACTTCATGAATAGATCCAAGACTCAAACAAATTTAATAGTTGGGTGTTTGTTATATAATGATTGGCGGAAGTACAATTTCCAAACGAGAAGCAAACAAATTCTGTGACCATGTTCCACCAACCATTATCTTCAACTACGATCACTTACCCACACTAAGGGACTTTACAAACACAAAAGTAAACCATAGTAAACCAGTATTTGGGGGAAGGGGAGGGTTTCCACTATTCAATCATCATCTATTGTGATGTCATGTCGTGATGTCATGTCAAATTACCCAGGTATCAAACTATACCAATCCTGTCCCTGAATGGCTTCTAGCCGGCTCCATTCGATCCGATGGAAAAGTGGAACATCCTCAATTTTTTGCATGGCCCATAGGATCCATGTATGGTATATATGCTAACATTTGGGGTATATTGATGGTAAATGTTACCATATATGGCATACATGGATCCTATGGGTGGTGTCAATGATGTGGGCTCCGGAATTTCGAGAAAAATCGATTCTTCGGTGCTTTCTCTTAACAACCGTCATGTGTACATTTGTGGATCAGTGACGTCGTCAAAAACTTCGCGCAAGCCATTTCATGGCTGGTCCTAGTTACCATGCAACCAATTTTTTCCGGTTAGTTGTCATTCACCACCAGTAACGCACCCGCACATATATGTTGATTCCAAAAAAATGCAATGTCTGATGATCCATCTCAAATAGCATTAAATCATCTCAACCCACCAGTTTTGATGGCCAAAAAACTCCAAAACCCACCGATTTTCCATCTCAAAATCCTCCAATTTTTCCAGGTGTTCGTCAAGACATCGCCAAGGCGCCAGCCCACCGCGCCGTCCAACTTGGCTTTGCCCTTGATGCGCCGCACATCCGCAGTGGCGTCCTATGTGAAAAATGAACGTGTCAATGGGATTTCAATGGGATTTTATGAAGAAATATCATGGAAAATGACAGGGAACACTGAACTAACTAATGTTTTTTTTGAATATGTTTTTAGTGACCTCTGACCTTTAATGACCTAAAATCATCCAAGTAGAATGTTAGAAGAAACTACTTGATGGCACTGGTGGTTGATGTTCAACCATTTTATCGGGAACCCTCTGGTAATCAAACATGGCTAGCTGCGAAATGCTGCGAGATCCCCTGTACATTGGGATGTTCATAGGAACTTCATCTACAAATATCTATTGATGATTGATTTTCAAGCCAACCATGTTTGATTACCGGAAGCATAGGGATTTGGAACCAACCACAAGGGGGGTATATATATATAATTTATATATGTATATATAATGGGATATGTATGGTGCATTGTGGTGCATATGTGTATATATATATATATATGTAAATAGATAGCGTGATATATTCATTAAGCTCCATTCATATGACCAAATGGTCAACTTAATACGCACACTTCTGATTGAGCAATGGATGGAACGGGGTACTCCATTTTGCAGACAAAGCGAAACGATACGGATAAATCATGATAAATCATTCAGAAGGTAGGACACAGTATGGACGTGTTGTTTTTTCTTTTTTACATCTAGAGATAGAGCAGATACTGGGTCAACTATATACCAAATATGGATAAATCATTGATCACTTTTAAACCATATTGAATCATGAGACATGATCTATAAATGGGAACAAACACATGGAAAATAGTATTCAATCAAATGACCTCAAACTAAATCATACAGGTGTGAATGAGTCAACAGTCCCAACAGAGTGGTACCCTCCGTTTTTAAGTTGGTTCACAATCACCATGAACTACACAGATATAGCCCCAATAAAGACCCTATAGTGAAATTGGACTTATTTGCACCAATTTATCAATCACCATCTGTTTGTTTTCTAAATCACCTTATATCTCCATTTTCCCATTGTTTTTCATGGTTTTTCACGGGGAAAACCACCTTGGGGAACCCACTATGAGTGCACCATATTGCACCCCAAAATTGCTGGTCATTCCGATCTGAAACCATTCACTTGGGGGTTATAATCATTTTCACCCATACCCAAATATCCCACAAAGAACGAGATTTGTTCTTCTTTCCAATGATGGGATCAGGGTTTGACCGAAAATACGTTATATACACCAAGATCCTATGGATGATCATCGTTTTCCCCATTGAAATGATTTCATAGTGGTAAATCACCAGTTCTCCGACGCACCCATATATCATATCAAGATATATATATATATGTACACGTATATATATATATATATCAAGTTGGTTATATCCCCATTTAGTATCCCTATGAATACCCCATGTTCCTTCATGTCTGTTTCAGAAGAAAACAACAATGATGCCCCGCTTAGGAAAGGCATTCCACGAAACCCTGAATTTCTGCTGCTTGATGCCAAACACCTGGAGATGTGCAACCAACGAAGACGCAAAGTGGTAGGGTAGAATATACAATCCGAAGGAATACTACCCTCTGGTAAACCAACATAGTTATTGAACATGGCCATGTATAGCTTATTTACCGATTTACATACCCATTAAAAATGGTGATTTTCCATAAGTTTACCAGAGGGTAAAATAAGGTAAACCATGTTTCCTTTAAGAGACCAGCTAGACTACACCTACTTATAGCGGCTCACCCCAGGTAGCTGGTCAACCGCAACTGTGCTCGGAGTGCACCCAAGTAATTAGTAGCGTTGGATGAGTTTATTGGGGTTATATCATGTTATATCAGGTAAAATATCTATCTATAGTGGTTTATAAGGCCAATAACTTGCGTTTATCTCATTTTTTTCATGAAAATTGGGGGTTGTATCTATTTTTCATGGCAATTTTGGGTACCATACTGCCGTGAAATATCCCCAATTGTTGCTGCCCCACCGACCGACCTTCTTGGGAAACTCCAGAACTTCTATCACTTCACCTGCGGTAAGGGATGGAGATCTCCAACGAAAAGAGGCAAAAAAAACAGGAGACATAGAGATGTTTCATGGAAACAACATGATAGAGCGGGAACATATCTAGATATATAGATATATTATATTATATTTTATTATATTATAATATATTACAATATATCAAATAATATTATATCACAACATATATGTATAATTAAATATATATATATAATTAAATATATTTAAAATTATATATATATATATATATATTAAATATATAATCTATACTTATAATATATATATAATATTATACATTAAATATATATATATTTAAAAAATGTATATATATATCTAATTATATATATTATAAATATATAATCTATACTTATAATATATATATATATATTTATATTATACATTATATATATATTACATTATATCAAAAATAAATTAGAATTTTCCATATAATGAGGTTGGTTCTCTGGTGGGCTTTGCCCGTGTGCCCGTGTGCCCGTGTGCCCGTGGATCGGGGTTGTGCCCGTGTGCCCGTGGATCGGGTTGTGCCCGGGTGCCCGTGTGCCCGGGCCAGCGACAGGTCCAGAAGTCCAGAAGTGACACGCTTGCAGGCAGTTGCAGTCTGTCTTTTGATTCTCCAAACAGT
>Ga0126342_10006705_pt1 | contig 20470 bp, 18 predicted proteins | sample Cyp1metagenome_FD_92528 | JGI IMG/M metagenome (GOLD analysis project Ga0126342, IMG submission 92528) | Coral microbial communities from Lord Howe Island, Old Settlement Bay, Australia - Cyphastrea 1 metagenome | ecosystem: Host-associated > Invertebrates > Cnidaria > Coral ...
GCTAACAGTTTGATAAACTGTGATAACATGTGACAACATACACATACACATACATATACTACAATGTGAGGCCCCCAAGATAGCTAAGTTGGTGAACATAACTCCAATTTCACTATGGTTTATGGTACTTATAACGAACTAGTTACTGGGGCGAATCTAAACCAACAAACATAACTAAGGGGCCTCACATTGTACAATACCTGGTGGTTTCGATCCCCTTGATCATCATACCATCTCTTGGATGGAACATACATATACTATCATATACATATACATATACTATCATATACTACTATACATAAATCAAGTGGTTGTCCAATGACCCACCACCAAGCCCCAACTGCTTCGTCACCGAGTCACCAAAAACCGCCCCAACGAACCGCCGAGGTTCGAGGCGCGAGAGCAGCGCGGCGTGGTGGCGAAATTTCGGTGCCGATTTGGGGCCGGGGTGGCGCAGTGCTGGGCTGATCTGTTGCTGGGATGATCCGACGGGGGTTCCGGATACCCTCTGGTAAGGACTAACATAGCTATTGGAAGTGACCATAGAACTAGTGGATTTTCCCAGCTATAAAATGGTGGATCTTTCCATAGCTATTTGTATGTTTACCAGAGCGTACCCAAGAAATGGATGGTTTTTTGATGGGACAAATCCCGTTTGACAAATGCTGGTTGGTGGTTTTGGAACATGTTTTTTTCCCATATATTGGGAAAAATACTCGTAACTGACTAAATCATATGTTTCAGAGCGGGTAGGTCAACCACCAACCAGAAATGGATGATGATAACTAGGGGTACCCCTTCAGGAAACCTCCGTTTGAAGGTCCCAGTTCGTTCACGAATCCCGGATCGCCAAAACAGACTCAAAACTCAACCAGGTGTTTTAAAATGGTTGTTACCCTCTGGTAATTTAACATAGCTATTGAAAATTGCTATTTATAGTTGATTTACCCATCAAAAATGATGATTTTCCGTAGTTATGTTAGTTTACCAGAGGGTAGTCTTTGAGGGAAGGGATTATGATGGATTATGTGTGATCAAAAACTATCAAAGTCGACTGAAAATGGCGATAGTTCATGACCAAAGATTGGAGACTCCCAAATTGGAACCTCACTTGTAATTGCAGTGTGAGGCCTCCAATAACTATGGTTTGTGATACGCAAATAACGAACTAGTTACTGGGGCGAATCTAAACCAACAAACAGAACTGGGGGGCCTCACATTGTGGATTGGATTTGTACTTTCACCACTTCACCTCTCAAAATCTGTTTGTTCACCAGTATTTTACCTGGTAGTTATGTTATATTTACTATTGCTTCACCTACCTAATAAGAGCTATAAAGCACAACCAGGACATCCCCATGGTTCAGCACTTGGCCAGACACTGGAGCACCGCGGACTTCGATGCCATTGCTGTCTTGGGGCAGGTGAAAAGGGGTGTTCGCTATGGATGGAGTGGATGTCCATGTGTTTATCATATATATATATATATATTGTATATATCACATAGATATATGTGTTATCATACTTGAAGTAAATGTGTTGATGTACATATATATAATAGTTATTTAATATATATATATATATATATACAATTATTAGGTCATGATGTCAACAAGTATAGTAGATGTCTTTTCAGTAGTATGTACATCTAGTATATACAAATGTATACCATGAATATGTATGTATGTATATATATATATATATTATAGGTTTGTATCGGTGTATCGGTTTGTCATGATGATCTTGATATGTTTTATCGGCAACAACGTTAAGCCGAAATGAGGGGATAAGCACAGGATTGTTCATTCCAAGATACTGCAAATAGCAAAGACAAACATGAAACACATTTGGAGGTTTCCGTAAATGGGGGTACCCATGGGTACCCCTAAATCATCCATTTTAGATGGATTTTTCCTATGTTTAAGCATCCATTTTGGGGATCCCCAAAAAAACTATGGAAACCCCGTGAGCTTGGCAAGAATTGTGGGTGATCCTACTGAAAAGCCATGTAAGTTGGAGCTGTTTGATTTACTGTATACTAAGTATACTAGATCTGTGCAGTATATATCAGATTGATATACTGTATACTATATTTATATACTATAGACTTCTGTTTGATGTTTCTAAGATCTTTTTTTGGTATCGATCACGTTCTAGAAATACTCCTGTGATGATTTTGCGGGATGACAGTCCTGGGAAATTGGATGTTGTTGGATGAATGCATTTAGTCTTGCCCCAAAGGGTATACCCCAACATACCTCAACATTGCAATGTCGGAACATCATGGAACATCGGCATCAAGCAGTCTGGTTCTGGATGCCACAGTCTAGTATCAACACCTAAGGGATGGCTGTGTTTTATTTTCCCAGCTAGAAATGTTGGATTTTCCCTCACCTGCCAGGGGTCCTTTGGAACCGTGTACTTGGTTCAGAACAAGGAAGATCCCTCCCAGTGCCCGTTGGGAAGATGTGAGATCTCTTGATGGTTGCTGAGAGCAAGACGAGATGTTCGATACTTTTGAGATGCCCATACCCCTCTGAATGTGTGTGTATATATGTATAATTATATATAATCATATGTGTATATATATATATACTTGGGCAACCAATTTCGCATTGCAGAGTTTGGGGTGATTATAGCTAATTCCTTTATGACGCATACATGTCAGTCATGGTTGCCGCACAGAACAAAGTCGGAAAGCCGTTGGGATTTCACGTCTTTGTTGGACCCAAAAGATGCGCTTTTCTTGAACATGTTTGTCAACGGAAAACCTGAGACAAATAATGGAGATGTCGTATATCATGGGTTTCAATACTAAGATGGTCTAATTTGGGTTTACTGCTTACTACCCCCATTTTAGGAAACCTCCAAATATCATTTTTGTAATTCGACGTTGATACCCACCCACCACGGACGCAACGACGGCCTCGAGGTACTTTGCTTTGAAGCAAATGACCAAGCTGAGGCACAGACCTGCGACACTTGGGCGGTGGATCACAGTGCTAAGCCCACGAGGAAACCCCTGATTTTGCAGGCTCTGCACTGCCTGTATTTGATGATCTTGGGGATGGTTTAGGGTCAAGGGTCTACCACATTAATCTAAACATAAACTCAACTCGTTTAGGTGCGGAAAGACAACAAATGGTGAAATCAGGGTGTGTGGTTCCGGGTCTAACGGCTCAACCCCCTGTTTCACAGCCAAATGGAACCAAACTAGCCCCAAAGTACGTTGTTGCCCTCTTGGGGGAAAAATGCTTTGATGGTCATGTGCTTATGGGTTGATAGTGACCAAACATTAGCTTTGAGTCGTTGAGGCTAATTGGTTCATGATGTTTCTTGTTCCATTGGGTCCAATGGTCTTAAAACCGACCTCTGCAATGGACTATCTGTATAAACCCTGGTGATTCTTCTGGGATGTTTGGCCATGCTATGACAGTGATTGACAGTGCATTTTACCCTCTGGTTATTTAACATAGCTATGGAAAATGGTCCATTTGTAGTTGATTTGCCCATTAAAAATGGTGATGTTCAATAGCTATGTTAAATAACCAAAGGGTAGTCTTGATTTCTGGCTTCCACATTTTCAGCCATTGATTTGACACGTCCCACCAGGCATGCCAAGAAGAACCTGAAAAAGTGCGTCTATGCAGAGCCAGGCTTCCCAGGTGACAGCTCCTCCAAGGGTCGCCTGTGATGCCAACGATTTTTTCGATGTGACCGTGAAGAGCACCGTGACGCCAGTGAAGCAACGCAGTACCCGGTACCCGGACTGTTGGTGATATCTTGATATCTTATGGATTTCTATCACACGTCCACAGGCTAGAAACTTAGCCCCGAAACCATTTTCCCCGCTGAAACAGAGGAACATCTTACACACAGGGGGATTCCAGAAAAAAAGGTTGGTCTGAAAATAGAGTATCCGATAGTTGCGGATTATCATTTTGTTTCCCTCTGAAAAAAAACATTTGGGGGTATACACAATTTTCAGACAAACCCAAATAGGTATGGTTGGTTATATACCCAAATGGGGGTTTCCTAAAATGGGGTTACCCCACTATGGATGGTTTATAAATGTTTATAATGGAAAATCCTATTAAAGTGGATGATTTGGGGATACCCCTATTTTAGGAACCCCCCAAATGAACAAGTTGAAATCATTTTGATGTTGGTTATAATCTTCCCTTCTCCCAATCCTTGCAGTGAAGCAACATTGGATTTGCCTTCCAACAGTCGCAGCCGAGGCGAGACGTGCTGTCCCAAGCGCGCAACAGGCTGCGGTGCAGTAGATGTGTTTTACAGCGCCATTAAAATTAAAAGATGCCAAATATTAGATCTATACATGATCTATACATATAGTTTGATATTTTGTTTGGTGCGTGTGTTTTCCTGGAAGGTATTGTAAGACAATGCCCTATCTTCAGGTTGAAAGACTAAGAGTACTCGTCAACATCCGATAAAAATGGAACAAAATTCTGTGCTTGCTCTTCCTCAAAAACATTCAACACACACTTACCCATAGGATCCATGTATGCTATATATATAATATATGGTAACATGGATCCCATCAATATACCCCAGTCATATTAGCATATGTACCAGCACCATGGATCCTATGGGGTAGATTATCTATCCACTATGGGAATAATCATCCCAACTGACTAATATTTTTCAAGATGGTTAAAACATGTTAAAACCACCAACCAGACATTCAACACACACACACACTTATGGGATACATGGCATGTTTCCGCTGTTGCCATATCTCTTCAGTGGATCTGCTTGCTTTTTCGAATCGGCCTGGGACGATCATGAAAAAAAACACGACCATACCACGCCGTTGACAACGGGTTCATCTCGACATGGCCTGAAAAACATGGGACCTGATCTGTAGGTAAAGTGTATATCATAATATATTACAATATCATATGTGGTGTAGTGCTCAAATTACTTCTGAATAGTCGATAGAATATATAATATACATGTTTTTTCATACATCAAACTTTGATGATTTTGATGTGGATGGTCACTAACACCATGGAAAACCCAATGCCATAAACCTCCCATTTAGGGCATACAACATGGGAGATTGTTTATGGCATGGGGCCATACCATATTATAAAGAATGTTTCAAGACTATATACACCCCAACTCTAAAGTCCCAGAGTTTGTTGGAGGGTCAATTTACAGGAACCCCTTATCTTTCAGGCCAAAAAATCACGGTAGTTTCCCTGTAGATGTTCCATCCGATCCTTTGAGGTTACGACCATCCCAATTTTGGCCAGAAAATACCCAGAACATACCTCTTTAATTGGTCATAGCTGCAGTATGAAATTCGCGAGCTGGTAAAATACCACCTGACCTTTTTTTCCGTATGTTTGGGTTGGGTTGGCCTTGCCGACGTCATAACACATCGCAACGTGTGTTAATTGATAGGTGGTTCGTGGAGCTCTTCGCAACGTTTCAGGATGCCAATCACATTTTTATGCTCATGGAGTTCCTTGGTGTTTTGATGGGGTCTGGGGAGTGCTAGGCTTCGGTATTTTTTATATAGCTATATACAAAGGCCATGGCCCTTTTAGTCCATTTACCTATCAGAAATGGTGATTTTCCATAGCTATGTTATATTACCAGAGGGTAACTGGTTTTGTGTCAACCAGAAATGGTCGGATGTGACCAAAAAAGAACCTGAATGGGGAAAGTGTGGTCATCACTGGAAAGTGATCGGATGTATGAACATTGTAGCCTCAAAGTGCAGTTCCTCAGTAGATCTCAGTAGCCCTTCCGCTTGGATCTTGTTTTCAGACCTGGCTTTCCAAGGTTTCTACCTGGCGGGGATTTGTTCAAATGGATCGAGCTGAAGAACCGCTTCTCGGTGGTGCGCCCTCAGGGGCAGGTGACCGGTGTTCCAGACCCATGTTCGCCAAGCATTGCAGCAATATGCAGCAATACAAGATCATAGTGTAGCCTAAATTGTAGTTTCAGACGACATTTTTATACATTTTTCATAGCATCGAACATGGGAGGTTCATTTGTTCTCTGTTGGCTTTTAGCAGAGTAGAGTACCCACATGTTTTTGGGGGGATTCCCTATGTGTGGACCAAAGTGGTGAGACTTAGAGCTCTAAAGTTGGACGCGATGGGCTGGTTGTTCCAACCATGTGTAAATGATAGCCACAATGGCTCGAAAGTGGTGAATTGACCCTTTTATGTACGTAGTAGTAAAAGATAATAGTAAAACCAGCAACGTTTTTTGTATCTGGCGTGTTGTGACATTGCGTGGTTGAGGAGCTTGAAATCAAGATTGATTTGCTACGTTTTTTTTGGAAAGGATCATTTTGAGCACAGCCAAGAATCCTCTAAAATAACTGGTTGGTGGTTTGGAACATGTTTCATTTTTCATAATATATGGGATAATCCTTCCCATTGACTAATATTTTTCAGAGGGGGTTTATTAAAACCACCAACCAGATAAATATGACCATCCCAACATTATCAAAGTGAGATCACCATCCCAAAATATCATAGGCCGGAAATCGTTTCAGCGGGTAACGGTACCCCTATTGCAAACTAGGAATCTGTGTAGGTTATACCTAATCCCTGTAAGGTGGAAGTCCCAAGTCATAATGGGTATATTTCATTATATTTCCGCATTTGTCTATAGGGTTCTATAGGTATTCCAAGTACTTGGAGGGTTTGGGTGTATAGGTGTGTATATATATATATATATATCATACAGAGATATAGTTCATAGATGGGTTTTTAAACCCTGGCTGAGGCGCACATCAAAGTAGTTTTTGTCCCCCTAGTTTCTCCCATGACGGGGGGAAGTTTCATGTTTCATGAACACTTTCTGCCAGGTCCACAGGGGACTATGTTTTGTTGGGATTCCTGGCTTTCTTAAGTCCAGTACAAATTGAATGATGACCTCCCAATCTGAATATCCGCGTTTCGGTGAATGGCTCAAGTTGGGCTGAAGTAAATACCATCCCTTATAATGTGGCTTTCCTATGGTTTCCTGAAGTATCTGAGGGCTGTCATTACCATCATTACCATCCCGCAATGTGGGTTCCTATGGTTTCCTGAAATGGGAATACCCCTCAATCATCCATTTTGGCTTGGGATTTTCCATGTTAACCATCCATCCATTGGGGTCCCCCATTGGAAACCCCCAAAAAATGGCCATGGCGGCGCCTCGCCGCGATGGCCCGCCAGGAGGAGACCCGATTTTACATGGCGGAGCTCTTGGAGGTCGACTTGTCAGCGGCTGTTGTTAGGATGCCATGGGTTTCAAACAAACCCATACAATGTGAGGCCCCCGTTCGATAGCTAAGTTGGTGAACATAACTCCAATTTCACTATGGTTTATGGATGTTTATGGTACTTATAACGAACTAGTTACTGGGGTTTATAAACCAACAAACATCACTGGGGTGCCTCACATTGTATGGTTGATACATGATGGTTGATGGATGATTTGGTATCTGTGTTGTAGTTGCGGAAAAATGGTAATTACTTGTACATGGTTTATTGGTAATTGGTAATGATGTTTTTGCTCTGAGCCGCCAGCAGATAAATGAGGTTTGCCCACCAACGTGTCTACCACGTTTGGGCCATATGGATATGTCATAAACATGTGCACTCACGCACACAAATGAATATGACAATATGCAACTTGTAACATGTATGATCATCATATATATATATATTTTTTTTTTGGGCTAGAACTGTAACTATCATGAAATATCACAGTAATCAAAGATGGTATGCTGGGAAGTCCACTTTTTTTTTGTATCGTCAGGCACTGGATGTTCTGCACAAGCAAGGCTTCATCCATCGGGATATCAAGGCAGGCTACTGACATGGGACGACCGATCTTTTTGCTGGGAGAAACTAGCGAAACCTGGCGAAACCTGAGCTCGGTACTTAAGACATCTCATATGGAGAGATGTGGTTTAATGATGTTTAATTATGTTTAACTGGTTGGTGGTTTGGAACATGTTTTATTTTTCCATAATATATGGGATAATCCATCCCAACTGACTTTCATATTTTTCAGAGGGGTAGGTATACCAACAACCAGATTTGTTGTTTTGGGAGGAACCATGGCTGCCATGTAAACCCTCTGTCATTTGGTGCAAACCAAAAAAAAAACTTCGACGGTCCAATGCCTGCGGGACAGTGTCGAGTGCCGTCATCGGGTTTCTGGTGATTTTTGAATTTGCCAAGGTTGGAAATACATGGAAACACACCATTCGGGGAATCCTTATATAGGGGATACAGTTAATAATGTTAAAATCTAATATATATATATATATATACATAATTAATATTATTTATATATATATATATGTATGTATAATCAATATTATATATATATATATATATGTTTTATTGTTGGGGGAGCTTCTTTCTAATCCGATCTGTGAGCAATGGTACAATCATGTTATCATGAGATATTCATGAGTATCTCAAACCAATATCAACAAAATAAGACCTTGGGATACCTTTGGCCCGCATATGGCAATATTAAACATCACAAAAAAATCGTGATGACTCATCTGTTAGACAGTGTTATGTCCTAATTGTAGACAATCAGATCCCCAAGGGTAGTTAAACCCTACTCTTTCAGCTTAAACAACCCAATTTGTCATTTTAAAAAACCCATTGTTTCATGTGTAAACACCAATTGTGCATGGTAAAATCATGTAAAATCCTAATTTTGCATAGTTTAGTCCTGCTCAATCCATTGTTTAACACCCATGATGTCCACGTTGTTTCGTTGGGCGGAATCGAAAATTCACTGGCCACCGTGGCCAGTTTGACAACATGATCCTTACGCCTGACGGGCACTTGAAGCTCCTTGACTTTGGCTCCTTGGCGCTGATTAGTGTCAAAAACCTATGGGTTTATTAATGTTTATTGTCAATACCCATAGGATTCATGTATGCCATATATGGCAACATTTACCATTAATATACCCCAAATGATCGCATATATACCATACATGGATCCTATGGGATATGGGAATATGGGGTTCTACTAAGCGATTGAAAAGGGAACCAATTCACAGTTTTTTTTTTTTACAATGATCAAGCAAGAAAAACAAAGGTTGTAGGGGCTTTAGATGGTTTTAGCATCAAACACGCGTGTTTTTAACGATGTGCCGGAATCCCAAATTCAGCAACGGCTTTTAAGAGAAATGGTTGAAAGATCTATCCCTGCCTCAAGTGAAGATGGAGACCAGGAAGATTGCAGCCAAGCAAGTCTTGAAAGTTTGGAGGCTTAATTGTTGATGTTTACGGTTGGCAAATTTGACGTTGAACCGGCTCAACTGATTCAAACGATGGGATTTGAAGCATGAATCATGTTGGATTATCCCTCAAACACTTGGGATTCGATGGCAAAGGAGGTGGGTCATGTCAGCAAATTTCACGAAGCTTGATGCAGATGATTCAACTTCGTGCCTTTTTGGTAGCCTTTGATCGGGCCTATGTTGTTGTTGTTGCTGCTGATGCTGTTGTTGTCTATTCGTCATTATTTTTCTGGGGTTACAGACAATGACAGCATCCCATCAAAGGAAACAAACTTCACGGAAGATGGAAGCACCCACGCTTAAAAACAAAAACAGATATCGACAAGCAATGATAGACAGAATGCACTGGCTGCTGAGTTAGTCCTCTGGTAGACTTCACTGAGGCTCAGTTTCTTGTCTATTTGGGGCCAATATATATATATAACTGGTTGTTGTTTTGGAACATTTTTTTATTTTTCCATATATTGGGAATAATCATCCCAACTGACTTTCATATTTTTCAGGGGTAGGTATACCACCAACCAGATAAATAATGATGGCTATTATAGGGAATCATCCCCAAACCTCTGCGAAAATTTTCTGGTTACCCGTCTGATTTGGTCATCCGTGGTGGGATTGGGACTTCTCCACCAATGACAGCACAGGACATCTGACATTCATGGTTCTTCGTAGTATCCCCTCGTTCGTTTTCTCTTTGTGCATATGGAGGTTTATCTGGCTGGTGTGATGAAATAAAGATTGTCTCAGCTTAAGATCCTTTTGCAATTTGGTTCTTTAAAGTGTTAAAGCCATCAAACATCATTAAACTCATGCAGCAGATCCCACTTTCTGGCCAAATTGGTAAAATCATGGAACATCTCCTAATCATCAAAAATCACTGGAACATTAGGTAAAATCATTGATGAGCCAGGAGATTATATGGGGATGGGTCAAAACCTTGTACCCCTGGTGAACATCAAAATAGCTGGCAAATGGATGTTCATCCCACTAAAAATGGTATGTATAGGTATTGATCCATAGCCATATAGGTAAAATCATTGAACCATTGAACATCCATCAAAAATCACCTAATCTCCTCATCCTGGCTCATCCGAGCCTTCCCAGGGTTGTGTCGTGCCGATCCCATGACGGCGGGGTGGCCCAAAGGGGTTTGGCTAAGGGTTGTACTGATCATGCCTGATCTAATATGTATATATATATATACACATAAAATGAGGTATGTGAATTGTAATCTATCACTAATTGCATGGCAGTAGATATTAAAGACATTATATATTATATAATGAAACATATGTGTTTTTACTATATAATATAGATTATATGTGTGGAATGATGAACCAATCACCAGGTGTTAGGATGGATTTGCGGATTGGACATCTGGGGAGTTTGTCAAAACAGAAAGAGGATGTGCAGAACTTGTAGTAATTTAGCCAACAAAATAAGCTAGGACCAGCTGGCTATGGAAATCCTGCACCAGATTGTTACTAGGGGCTTCCGTCATCCAAAGTTTGTGATTGAGCCATTTTTACTACTCCCAGCTAAATTGTCTACAGAATCACCTATACATGGACCATTTTCCATAGCTATGTAAAAGAGCTAGAGGATGATCCTAAAAGCTACTACCCTGCGGTAATCAATTATGGCTAGCTGGAAAATCTTCGAACCAAATGGAGGCTTCAATGGGAAAACCGTCTGTATAAATGGAGGTGTTGATTGGAAAATCAAAGAACATCATCTAGTTTTCCATGGGAGAATCATCGATCGAAACAGAAACAGTGAATTTTCCACTGGTTGGTGGTTTGGAACATGAATTTTATTTTTCCATATATTGGGAATGTCATCATCCCAACTGACGAACTCATATTTTTCAGAGGGGTAGGTATACCACCAACCAGTCCAGCCCCCGGGTCGAATTCCCCAGAGATGTTCCTTCCCTCCGAGGATATCCCTGACGAGCTGCCATCAAGACGACCGTCTGCAAAGAGCGCCTTGACGACCTGATTTAAAGTTGTTTGATGTAGATATGATGATAATGATTATATATATATATATATATTATATATGAATATCATGAAATGTAATGAATATATAATGAATATGTAATGAAAATATAGTGAATATATAATGAATATATACTGAATATATATATATATATGGTATATGCAGTAGATATATAGTATACATATACATATATATATATATATATATATGTGAATATATATATATACAGTATTATATATATATAGTATATGTAGATATGACATCATATATGACCTTGAAGTTGTTGCACAAGCATATGTTTTTCTATAAAGACGGTAGCGTTCCGCCAAGGCATGGTGCCGCGCAAGAGGCAAGAGATGGCCACACAGGCGGGCGGGTTTAGGCATTACCCTCTGGTAAACTAACAGTTTGCTATTGAAAATGGTGATTTATAGATGATTTATGGATGATTTACCTATTGAATCATGGTGATTTATAGATGATTTACCTATTGAAAATGGCCCAGTCGAAATAGTTGATTTACCTATCAGAAATGGTGATTTTCCATAGCAAACTGTTACATTACCAGAGGGTAAGCCTTGCGTAAGCAGTTGCGCAAGATACATGATACGACATAGGGAGTTACGACCTGGGGTTTTCAGAACAGCAATCTGTTTTTTTCTTTGTGTTTCAGAGAAAATTCATTCGATTACATTTTTCCGGACAGGGATTAGGGAAATGTGGGAATGCGACCATCACTGATGGTAAGTTCAACATAGTTCGTCCAGCAAGAATGATGTAATGATGTATGAAAAAAATGAGACATATAGTTGGATTCGATCAACTGCTGATCAGCCAGTGGATCCTTGGTACCCTCTGGCTATTTCAAGTAGCAAAGTGGAAAATCGGACCGTGCCCAAAAAATGAGGGTCAATGATTTTCGCATCATCCCCATGCTATGTTACCCTCTGGTAATTTAACATAGCTATTGCAAATGGCCATTTATAGTAAGTTTTCCCATAAAAAATTGTGATTTTCCATAGTTATGTGACAGTTTACCAGAGGGTAAATAGCCAGAGGGCATCACTGAAACTCTCATTTTCACATCGGCATCAGGTCGGCACCGTTTACTACATGGCACCGGAGGTCATGCGTGGTGAGGCCAGGGAGGTGTCTGGTGAAACATGTGTTTGTTTTTTTCTGTGTGGCCATACTGTAATTGATAGTATATAAATGTATATAAATGTATATAAGATATTTTAAGATACTTGGATGGTTCATAATTTAACTAATTAATCAATTACAAAAATACTTCACCATAGACAATTGACAGATTGAGTCATACATGTGTTTTTTTAATGGATGATTGGCCTTGTAAAAACTAGTGTTTTTCCATAGCTATGTCAAATTTCCAGAGGACACATATATTATTATACAATATGTATATATATATATATTTATAAGTATATAAGTATAGTAAACCCCAAAAAGATAGAACAGGAAAATCAAAGAAAAAGATAGTGGTGGAATACTCCTCTACCTGTTTGGGGGCTACTTCCATGTCAACCTCGGATTTGGATGGAGTCGCAGGCCGTTGAATCGTTGAACTCACTATTTGGGGGGTACCACCTGAAGAATCAACCAGGGCTTATGAATCCGGGGTTGACATAAAGATTGACGATGGGTTTTCAGGACATATCGCATTGACATATATTGAAATGATAGTGGATCCGACCTGTACCATGCTGGTGACGTCCCAGTGGTTGTGTACATCAACATAGAAATGTGGATATCTAGTATTGCCAGTATTGCTTTGAATATATATTTCATCCTGTGACTATGACCGTGTTTTGACCAATATTGGGTTGTCAATGAAGGATCGGTTCGAACTAATTTACTGTAATTAATACAGTACCCCATGTGATCCCCCAAAAATGGATGGTTAAATAAATCATGCCAAATAGTGAACTTCTGAATATGACAAGGCATCTGCAGCTCCATTGGTGCAAGAAAAAAGGAAGGCACACCAGTCGGTGGTTTTTATTGTTTATTTGTTTCTTTTTTTATAGGGATATGTGACTGGAGTGATCATCCCCAATGAATAAAAATGTGTTTTCTCAGGCCATAGAAATGCCTGCTTCGACGACCAGGTGAGCCCCGCCTGCGACGTGTGGGCCGTTGGAGCACGGAACTCAGTGTGGAGGATTGTCGATTTGGGTTTGTGCAGAAATGACCATTTTTGTTCTGTGGGGGAAGATGAGATTCCACAGCAAAACAGATCTTTTTGGTGCTTGATTTGGACAGATGTCCCAAATTCCCATTGGTTGGTTGATTAATAGAGATGGGTTTGAACAAACCCCTTTAATAACAGGTAAATGATGATAGATGGTATGCCAGCTCCCGACCCCTCGATTTTTACCAAAAGGACATGATTGATTTGGACACAAAGGAAGACTATGGAAGAATGTTGGTGGTTTAGATGGTTTGAGATCGTTTTAGAGTCATTTTTCAGAGGAAACACTTGCCAACATGTCTGACTCTCAACTTCGCTTACCAGAGAGTGCCAGGAATGTCATGTTTAGGGGGATAGAACGTTGTTGATGGTCGGTTTTGGTTTGGTTGGAGTGATTCCACAAATCAAAGTCATCGAATCCCAAAGCATGCATATCATTTAGGTTATTTATATATATACACATAATTATTTTACTGAAAAGATTTGCATGCAAGCAACGCTTCTAGAAATCACCCACACCAGAACCGGCATGATATGTTCGTGGTTTTATACCCCCAGATTTGTGTTGGATACATCGCACGTACCCATATGTTTCTTGATGTCTTGATGGTCATATCATCATATCCCCATAGTTGTTGATTGCTTCCATAGATGTCCCAAATTCCCATTGGTTGGTTGATGAAAAAAGAGGGCTTTGTTTACAAACCCCTTTAATAACAGGTAAATGATGATAAATGGTATGCCAGCTCCCGGCACCTTGATTTTTACCAAAAGGACATTATTGATTGCTTCGTTTCATAAACCACATTTGGGGTTCCTGGCAGGTCATGACCTATGAGCGGCTCGGCTTGGTGGTTTTATGCTGGATTTTTCATGGCTGATATTGGCAGATAGAGATAGTTCATGGGTTTTATATAATATATAGATTATATATATATTAAATTATTATATATTATAATATATATATATATATATTTATTTATTGATTTACATATATAACCTCAAATGAAATGTAATTAGTTGTTGACAAGATGGTTTCGCTTGGTCATGGAATGTCCGTGTTGCTTTTGTTTAACACCCCGGTGGAAAAGTCATGGGATTTGTCCACCGGGACCACTGGTGCACCACCTTGTTGGCTCAGATCACCCACGGAAAAAAGGGATACCCTCTGGTAAACTTACCTGGTTGGTGGTTTGGACCATGACTTTTATTTTTCCATATATTGGGAATAATCATCCCAACTGAATTTCATATTTTTCAGAGGGGTTGAAACCATCAACCAGTTACATAGCTATAGAAAATCACCATTGTTTCATAGGTAAATCAACCGAACTCAATCACCATGTTCAATAGCATACTGTTAATCATGACCAGAGGCTACACTGTTTCCAATCTTCACCCCAAGACTCCTGTATTGGTAATTGACACCAATTTGTATACACCACCCATGTTTTTTTCTCACCTGGTGGCGCCATAGGAACTATGGCTGGGGGTTCCAATCCCACCTGGGATATCTTGAGACTCCAGGGGTCGGCTACGCCAGGTGTTTGTACGGATCACCACCATTCCATGCCAACGAGGAGCCAGACGAGGTACGCGTCCCGGCGTCCCGCGCGGTTCGACAAACGTGGGAACACCTCTGGTTTGTTTCAAACGTGCCGCAGGTTGGAAAATCCACCATTTAGTTCGATAAACCTCCATTTATAGGGGATGTCCATAGATTTCCCAACTAGCCACGTTACGCCACGTTTGATTACTGGAGGGTAAACCTTGTTGACCCTTTTTGGATCGTTGGTCAATGATTTTTATTTGAAGGACAAGTGGATCATAGTGGATCCCTCTATCAAGATACGTACTTATTTCCAGTGTATGCAGGGTTGCTGCGAGGAAATTTTCCTGGGGGATCATCTCCCCATGAAGGCTATCGGATGTGGTATCTTCAGTGGATTGGTTGGAAAATCGGCCCCCAAGCCACCGAACCATACCGAAGCCATGGTGCAAATGATGATGTCCTGTGGGATTTTCCCCCAAACCCCATTGATTTAAGCAACATCTACATCTGCTCGAAACAACGGGGCAGTGTTGCCAGCTCTTGGGGACTTCCTGGGCAATTAGCACACACACGACGGAGGAATACTACGCATTTACATGGAACATAAAAAGCATGAAGTTACAAGATGATGTGTTTTGTTGTTGTTTTAAATGAACTTATCGTTCTTGAGTTCAATGCAGTAAGCACACCTTGCAAGGCAAAATACCCCCACTGCTTTCGACTGAATGATGTTTCATTTTTAAGTCAAAATGGGTGGGTCCATTGCTATGTTTGCCTACCAGAAGCTACCACAGGGTAATCCAGAATCTAGATAAATCTAGAATCTAGAAATCCATAGAAAGGAGCGCTTTTCCCTTGGCAGGCTCGATTGCCCGAGGGTCTGTTTCTATTCCCACTTCAAGACTTGGATGATAGCCACTCAACTTCATATTTCGCAGATTGGTGGAATCAACCAAACGGTGGAACAACTGGTAATCAAACATGGCAATGGAACATCAAGAAAATCAACCCTTTTCTTTTGTTTAGTAGGAAGTAGGATTTAGTAGTGGTTGCTGGTAGATGGTTTTCCTACCAAGAAATATGGATTTTCCTTTTTTTCCATATGGCATATGGATGCAGATGGTACCCGGAGGGTACTGGTACCCTCCATCAGCCACTTCCAGGGCAAACGAAAACACATCATGCGGCAGCTGGTGCTCGGCCCTAGAAACCCATGGGCTTTGGAGGGGCAAACATCACCCTCAAGGCACACCAAAAAGGTGGTTCTGTATGAAGAAGATAAAGGACGAAGCCAGATGTGCTTATTTGTCAAAGCAATTGTGAAAGTATATCTATAGACATCCTCTCATGGTTAGAAGAATCACCTTCCGAACTTATATTTCAGATCATAAATTGGATCCAATTTATGGAGATGTGACATCAAAGACTTGAGAAACTCTCACCCATCAAATGGCAAAAAAACCCATCCATGGCCCGTCCATGGCCATTCATCCCCTGTGCCCATGTTGTATTTCCCATGGTATTTCCATGATTGTCTCATATATTCATGGTATTTCCCTATGGAACCAGATACTTCGAAGGGACTGAACCCTCCAGGTTGTACTTCCTCAGATTTCCGAAAAATTCCTCAGAACTTAGCGGACTGGATCCATTGGGTTTGTTATTTGTTCTTCAGCAGCGGTCTTTTCCCAGATCATCAACCACAAGAAGACCTTTCCTTCGTGCCAGCCTCAGCTGGAGTGGTTGAGAAGGTACGATCTCATGGAGTGGGAGGTCTCCCATGATTTCCTAAAACATGACGTTCTGGGAAAGATAGTTCTTTGATTACCCTTTGGTAAACAGCCACATCACGAACTGGAAAGATCCACCAGTTTGAATGTGTAAATCAACTATTCTATGGCCACTTTCAATAGCTATGTTTGTTTACCGGAGGGTAAATTCTTCTTGAATTTCCGCCATTTCCCTCGAAAGCAGCAAAAACTTGTGGTTCCAGGTTGAATTTGGACCCACTTTACCTGGAAATAAGGGACCGTGACATCACCAGGGAAGCGACCAAGGGAGCTGAAATAACCTTGGCCGAGAATCGGCTGATGACATTTACAGAAAATCCTCAGAGTTTTTGGATATGTGTGGATGGCTCAAAACATGTAAAAACATGTCATTACCCTCTGGTAAACTGTTACATAACTATGGAAAATCACCATTTCTAATAGGTAAATCAGCTATTTCTATGGCCATTTTCAATAGCTATGTCACAAATTACCGGAGGGTATCATATTTTGGGGGAGTAAACATCCATTAACCAGCAACGGTACCAGGGTTTTGACATGTTCCGACCCATAAGCATTCCAGATGAGTCAAGCCAATACGGTACCAGGCCACAAAATGGGTCATTTCTATAGTAAGAACAGTGGCTTTCCCATGGCGTATGGAGTAAATATATGTGTATACACACATATATATATATTATATGTATGTATCATATATATATATTTACAATATTATAAACATAGAACTGTATGTATGTAAGTATCATCAGCAAAAAAACTGGAAACAAGTTTTGGGATTGTCAAGCAATATATTAGAAATCACCTATAATAACATATTAGAAGTCCCCTATAGCCGATAACAACCCCTAATCAATAGTATTTATAATCAATAGTAATCCAATACCAGGAAATTCCAATAGTTTGTGTGTTTCCCATCTATTGTAACTGTCGATAAATAGGTTTAAGAAACGGTTTCTTGCTCAAAACAATATAACCAATAGTAATAATGCCAATAGTAAATAATAGTAATAGTAATCAATCCCTAATCAATGAGAAAATCACAATATATTAATTAGTGATGACACTATTGTGATAATTAATATAGTATGCCTATAGTATGCCTATAGTAATCATGCCAATAAACATGTACCCTTGCCTGCGCTTCCGCTTGAAATGCTCTCCCCCTATAGGCGCTTGACGAAGGCCAAGAAATTCGGAGCCGGGAACCCAACGGGGACATCTTGGGACGGCGCTGTCGTTGGGTCGTTGAATGGCGTACCCCAAAATGGGTGAAGCAGTACCCATAGGATCCATGTATGCTATATATGGTAACATGGATCCCATCAATATACCCCCAATGTTAGCATATATACCATACATGGATCCTATGGGGTATGGAACTACGTTGATATATCAACACATATCAAACATAGGTTCCTTAGCCAAAAATGGTTTGCAATTGGTGAAGCACAGCAAGGCCACTGGCGGAACAAGCTTTCTGAAAGGGTGACCCGTTCAGGTAGTCCATCCCCAAAATGATTTATCGATGCTTTAGTTTAGCTTTGTGATGGAAACTTCATTCAGGGACAAACCAGCAAAGTGTCCAATTATCTTAAATCGCCTGGCAATTGCGGGTTTCACTTTGTTCATTGAATGCGTGGTGCATGCAACCCTAATCTACAGACTTGTGAAGGCAAGTATGCAGTCTCAGAAATCACTAGAGACAGAACCACTCACTAGTCTTAGTTGTATCCCATGTACTGTGATATTTGCATGTTTGCTGGTTGTATCATCACAGTATCTACTTCGATGATACAAGCAGAACACCCAAGATTTGCTATGAATGTGTGTACATTGAATCCATTGCTTTCTTACACAGTCCAATTCGGTCCAGTCCCCACTGTTTCACTGTGGAAATGTGACGACGTTACAAAGTTACATGTCCACTGTTCGTTGGTAACGAGATTCCGAAACTTTGTTGATATTAGTTGCATACCCTTTGACCATGTCCCATTTTTTATTGATTGCAGATCCCACTTGGATCGAATGCTGAGCTTTGTTGGTTCTATCCCCTTTCTTGCTTGTTCAATTTGAGTACTTGCTCAGCATTTGGGTGTCTCTTGGTGAAATCCATATATATATATATATGTATATAATCAGATGTATATATTATTAATAATGATAATGATAATAATGATAATAATGATAATAATAATATATATTTATATGATCATATATGTATAATACATACAAATATGCATAAAATATTACTCATACATAACATATATATATATATATACTTATATATATAGTACACATATATGCATGATTCAAATCAAATCCACATTTTCCAAAGATCCAAGGCTTCCCATGCTTGAAACTTGCGCCACGGCCCAGTTCCTCACTGACGATGCAGAGCGCTTTCTGACAGGAATCATTTGTGAACCGTCGGCGCCTTAGTAAGGAAAGACCAGCCCTGGATCAGCGAAGGTTTTCCAACGGGTTTTTACAATAGGCACTTGGTCAAGTGGCAAGGGGCAAGTGCTGCCTTCAAGAGAGTTTACCTATCTCTTTTGGGAAATGCTAAAAACCCTGTTGATCCAAAACCCCACTGATCTAGGGCTGGCTTCGACATCCGGACTTACTCCACGTTTGTGACTGTGGAGGAAGTTCTTCAACATGGTGAAACCCGCAGCACTTCAAAGCGAAGTAAGCGAAGTATGTGGTTGGTGTCCTGCTTGGCAGAAAGTCTTGCTGAATATTGATCTTGCAGGACAGTGCGACTTCCAATCTCGTTGGGAACTCAATGTGGTGCTCACAGGACCTATCATGTCGCTAGTTGAACATCAAGTGGATATTATGCCCCAGGATGTTCCAGTGATCAAAGGAAGTTGAGAATCAATCTTCCGAGTTACGGATGAAGTGTAGTGCAGCAACAATACATCACATATCAATACATCACATCACAATACATCACATCACAATATATCACATCACAATATATCACATAACAATACATCACATAACAATACATCACATAAGAATACATCACATAACAATACATCACGTAACAATACATCACATGACAATACATCTCATGACAATACATCACATGACCATACGCCATATGACAATACATCACATAACAATACATCACATAGCAATACTGCTGCAAAACGCATTGTAATGGCTGCATGAATGTTGCATGGGAGTTGTGTTGGGGAGGAAGCCGGAGCACGAAACCGTGTGTTTTTCCGTGTTAAGTGGCTGCAGGCGGCGATGAAGGGTACCTTGTGTGTGCGCCGGAGGTCGAATGGGTTCTCCCTTGGTGTTCTGCAAGGCGTGGTTGCTCACGTGTGCGTATTTCTATGCGCTTGTTGAATCCCTGGTTTTAGATTGCAGTGTGATTGTTGTCACGTTTTGTTGCCATGTGCGTAGAGAGATGCGGATTAGTCACGTGATGCTGCAAAACGCAATGTAATGGCTGTACAAAGTAGTACTGGGACATGCTTTGTGCAAGCTTTGTAGTACAAGGTAGTACAGGGACATTCTGCTTGCGAGCTTTGTAGTGCACAGTAGTACTGGGACGTGCCTTGTGCAAGCTTTGTAGTACAAGGTAGTACA
>Ga0126342_10006706_pt1 | contig 20469 bp, 15 predicted proteins | sample Cyp1metagenome_FD_92528 | JGI IMG/M metagenome (GOLD analysis project Ga0126342, IMG submission 92528) | Coral microbial communities from Lord Howe Island, Old Settlement Bay, Australia - Cyphastrea 1 metagenome | ecosystem: Host-associated > Invertebrates > Cnidaria > Coral ...
GATGATCCTGTGTTCTCTTTGTGCTTGCCTGGTACCTCCTTTTCACCCCTGTTCACGACCCCAGAAACATGGCTACGAGAATGTGACAAAATGGTCATGCACCGATGTACCCTGATAGTATACCCGTATATTAATGGGGATGGGTCAAAATCTATTCTTACCATATGACTGGGGGAATAACCTGGAATCACCATCTATGAATCAACGATTTTAGGGTCCCATGAATCAACGCTTTCCCGGCCATGAATCGACGCCAGGTAGCGTCGAGTTTTTGCGCCCGGATGCGCAGTACCAGGCCTTCCTGCGCGTGCAGTGCGACGAGGGAGGCGCCGCAGTACCGGGGACATGGCGCCGTAGACTTGGGGCAGATCAAGAAACAGATCACTGGAAAATATTAGCCTCTGGTAAACTAACAGTTTGCTATTGAAAATGGCCCAGTCGAAATAGTGGATTTCCCCATTCAAAATGGTGATTTTCCATAGTTATGTTAATTTACCAGAAGGTACTGGTTTTACTAGATGTTTTTTGTTAATGAATGTTTCATATGGATTCATATGGGAATGTTAGCTATAAATAACTATAGAACAATGAACTCTAGGAGATAGTTTACTTATCTATAGTGGGCAGCTGTTTAACTGGTTTGTTTCTATTGTTAATGAAGACAAACATGTTTTTACCAACAACAACAGCGGTTTTACTGTATGCCAAGGATAGATGTGGTTTAAGTGTTTAGGCAGTAACATCGGTTTTGCTGTATACCAAGGATAAATGTGGTTTACGCGTTTAGGTATGTTTAACCAACAAGAATAGTGATGTGACCAAGAACAAAAAAAATATGTTTTATGATATGCCTTAGATATAGGAACTTCCAACGGTTTTCAAGTGGAAATGGGGACTTAAAACCAGAGAGGAGCTCCATGTTTTAGCAATGTACAATGCCATCCACTCCTGGAGGTCAGCAATTTTGAGTTATTGACAAATGGATGAAATGATGACTGAAGGGGACATGCCACTCTTGACTTGAAGTCATATAAAGTCCATAAGCTGACATTTATATGTCTTTGAAATGTGCGTGATATATATATATATATACAATAATATATATATATATATATTACACCCAAAATATAACGAATCGATCACGTGGCCGAACACAGCCAATCTATGTTTGGCACTTGAGTTTCCCACCATTGCAGGGTTCTGGAGGATATGGATATATGGATTGGATATGGGGCAACCATATGAAATTATGAAATGATCCAATCCAGATATCATATGGGATGGGTGCAGGGGCAACCTTCAGAGATCATGAGATTCACCATCTTGGCATGTGCTAAATTGCCACTCTTCATCTGGGCCTGAGAAGCTCCGAGTGTCAGTGTGGTGAATCATCTTCAGCTTGAGAACTGAGATCACAGAACGATCTGCCCTGATAGTTTTTTTTTGGATGTAGCAATTTATCAATACCTATAGATACTATAGATACCATTTACCAGCTATTTTGATGTTCACGAGGGGCACAAGGTTTTGACCCATTCCCATGTATTGCAAAAAAATGCAAAAATCAGAGCCCAGTGAAGCAACGGGTTTCACAGCGCAGCATTCAACGTTTTTCCATGAGCGGGGCCTTCATGAGTCATGCCAGCAAAGTCCCTCGAGGGTTTTTTGACGTTCCTTTCTTGAACGGTTTTGAACAGTATCCCAATCTATAATATCAATCTAATTATATCATAAATCCTGCTAGTATATATTGCCATGTTCCCCCATCTTTCCCTTTTTTTACATGATATCCCAGCCAGGAAGCAACTACAAAAGTGGAAGTTTCCTAACGCCTCCGGCGTGCAAATGGGTCACCGACTCTGGATATGTGTCTCAGCTGGAGATGTTTGGCGTTGCACCTGGACCTAAACCCAAACAACCATTCCCATATGCTCCATGCATGGTATATTTACCTACATGACTGGGTGATGTTGTTCTGGCAAATGTTGGTAAATATTCCAGCACCATGGAGCACATGGGATTTGTATCCATTTGTTGTGATTTCTTATATAGGGAACTTTTGATGCCACAGGGAAACAACCATTTGCCTCTGGTTGGCAGTTGCCGTTTTTTCTGGGGTGAATTTGAACATCAGAGTTTTTTGATGTATAGAGGGCCATATACAATGTGGGGCCCCCAAACGATAGCTAAGTTGGGTTATAACTTCAATAACTATGGTTTATGATACCTATAACGAACTAAGTGAATGGGGTTTATAAACCGACAAACATAACTGGGGGGCCCACATTGTAGGTGCATGGTTATCGGATGCCCTCAATTTGCTGAAGATTATGTGTTCATTTTCTTGGAATTCCACTAGGATAATCTATTGGGAATATTGTTTTTTGGGGGGTCCTTAGATAAGCAAATCCAAGATTATCTTCATATGTTGTGAGTTGACAGTATGCTAAACACAGTTGTTTTCGCTACCTGGCCTGTTGTGGGTACCGGTCAAGCGAGTCATGGTCGCTCATGCCGATTTTGATGAGTCTGAAACATGACAAAACATCAACACATAATACCAAAACATCAAACATCAATGCCTTTTTGTCTGATAGATACCTTCTAGCTCTTTATGAAAACAAACATCAATCCCCAAGAAATGCTTTGGATTGGCTGATTTTCCCAACGACGTTGGGCCAAGGGACGGCCTTCCAGCATGACTGAAGGTATCTGAGGATTATTCGACAGCATTGCAACATTATTGTGGTCATGATTCAGAGCCTAGCTGGTTGGTGGTTTGGATCATTTTATATTTTTCCATTCAGTTGGGAATGTCATCATCCCAACTGACGAAGTCATATTTTTCAGAGGGATTGAAACCACCAACCAGATAGGATTTCCAATTAAAAACGTACCAGTGTTGATTGGTTAATCATAGCATTCTCATAGGGGTTATCATAGGATAACCATATTTGAAGCATCCAACCAGATTATTATTAACTATCATGAACTTAACCATATAATAACCATTAATATATTAACCATTGCATATATTAATAGTATATTACCAACAAATGGTACTCGTAGGTTTTCGAGATGTTTCCAGGATCTCGGCATCATTCGTTACCCCTGCGGTGAGCCAGTTACATTTGCTTGCTTGTTGCTTGGAAATCAACAAACGTTACTAGTCTCCGTTCTCCCCAAAGATTTTGCGATTTTCGAAGCAATGGTAAACCCGGCTCATCTAGCAATCTTACTTGTGCGTTCTGAACGCACGGGAATTTTCGGGAATGATCCATTTCACTAGTAGTGTCATCATCCCAGCACCCCCCAGCAACCCATCCATTCCCTACGTAAAACGCTCCAGTAAGTACTCCATGAGTCTCCATTGGTTTTCTGCAGAAAATCCCTCTGTTGTCCTTCAAATTCTGGTTGGTGGCTTCAAACATTAATCATGGTTTAATAATAGTTAAATATATCATGGTTTAGATAATTAATGGAAACCATATATACTGGTTAATATAAATTATTGTTTAATCATGGTTTAATAATGGTTAAATAATGGTGGTTAAATAATGGTAATGGTGATTAAACAATGGGAATTCAGCCATTCGAATTGTTCAAATATGATATGTTTACTGGTTGTTGGTTTGGAACATGTTTTATTTTCCACAATATATGGAATAATCCTTCCCATTGACGAACTCCATCATTTTGCAAGATGGTTATTGCACCACCAACCAGATATATTATTCATTAGATCAGGTATTAATCACTAATAACCACTATTAACCACTATTAATCACTGATAACCACTATTAACCACTATTAACCACTAATAACCGCTATTAACCACTATTAATCACTATTATAAACCAGATAACGAAAATGGAGTCTACTACCCCGCCACTTTCTCCTCGGGAACATGATAATGATGATAAAACCAGTGGATTCACCTGGCTATGAATGTACGACATTTTCTCAAACAAGCCCATGTGTTCCCTTCAAAAAAAGTAAGCAAAACTAGGGAAAATCACCATTTTTAATAGGGAAATCAACTATTTCGACTGGGGCATTTTCAATAGCTATGTTAAATTACCACAGGGTACCAAACCCAAGCACTCTGGATCTCTCCGAAGCAAAATCAATTTTTGTATTGAATTGTTCCCTGTTGTTTCTTTCAGAAACCCATCCAGTTTATCCATGTTCTTTGTTGGTAAAGCCACATGTTTTTCAGATCCACCAGCTGTTTCCTCATCAGAAATATATCAATTATTTGACTGAAATTCACCTACCCTCTAGTAAACTTAGTAAACTAACATAGCTATTGAACATGGCCATTTAGTTCCTTGATTTAATATATATATATATGTATTAAACATTATGATTTTCCATAGCAAACTGTTAGTTTACCAAAGGGTATGTACGGTATGTAATTCACCTATGTGTCAATTGTTTGGTATAATCCCAATTGTTAGGTCAATTGACCATGTCCAATTAATTGGTGTATAACTGTATAATCCCAATATTTTCCTTGAAATTCACCTATGTTTCCGGCAAGATGGTGTCCCCCTAGTTATGTTTGTTGGTTTATAATCCCCATGAATACTATAGTTATATTCCCCATCCATAAACCCGAGATATTGGACTTATTTGCACCAACTTAGCTAACGAACTGGGGCACCACCTTGTATCAATGAATGGTTTAGGAGTCAGCCAGCATTAAATTGGACTTGGCTATGATTATACTACTTGGTTTACTGGGGATTATGATGGGCCCATAGTAAACCGTTTTCAGCTGATGGGAAAAACGGTGTATTTCCAATGGCTCCCCCATGACCGCCATGACCATCCTTGTCTCCGCAAGGCGGATCTCTACGAATGCACGGATGGCCTGCTCTGCAACAGCAGCAGCTGTTGCAATGGCCATGGTGGACGCGCGCGATGTCCACAAGCGATGCCCGTGATGTGTCCCTTGACCTGGGGAAATGGTGGGTAAACCTAGAAATGTGGATTGAAGGACCCTAATCATATGTCGTATGTGCAACTTTCTTTGGCAGGGTAGTGTGTCGAAGTTGGCTCCGAATCCTTTCAGTAGACCACAACAAAATCCCATCATATCCCTTCCGTCTGAAATTGAATACCCATGTGGGACCCCACAATGAAGAGATCCAATACTAAACCAGAGTCTTTGAGGAGGTATTTTATGGTATGTTATATTACGGGGAAGGGCATAGATGGTTTCTACATGATTATACCACTTTGCCCAAGTTATCCTGATTCATCCAGCATTAAGGCCTTCAAGTTAGATTCCGGGAGAGTGCTGGGTGGTGCCAGCTGGTTAAAGGTTGGTTTACAAGCCCAGCTAAGTGTAGTCATAGTTGATATCTGAAAATAGGGAGTATGATCATTTAAGATGGACAGTAATGATTCACCAATGAATGTTTTGGTACAACCCTACAATCCTATATCTATCTATGTTTCATCCATCTATTTGTGTATCTTCAGATCATATTTTAACACATTTTATCCTATCTTATCCTATCTCATCCTATCTACCTACTATCTGGTTATTTAACAGTTCGCCATGGAAAGATCCACCCATTTTTAAGCACCATGCTATTAAGTTCGGTAAACCATCTATTTCTATGGGCCATCTATTTCCCATGGCGAACTGTTAGTCAAAACCAGAGGGTAACTGAGAATGTTCCATGAGTCCATGGCTTACTTCCTCTGGCCTCGTGCCACCCCTGGGTCCGGGTCGCCCAGGTGCGAAGAATTTGGATTGCGCTGATGGTCAGGACGCTGTCAAATGTCAAGACGCGCCACAACGGGACACGAGTCCAAAACTGCAATGAAGAAGGTTCTTATTAACATGGTGATGGGCATAATTAATTTGGATATAAATTAATGGTGATTTAATATATTCCAATAATATACAATGTTTTTTTTCATGGGAGTCAATGGTGACTTAGTGCTATTTATGATGATTTGGGGGGGGTCCGAAAATCGGGAGACCCCAGTCGAATGACTTGGATGATTTGGGGGTACCCCCCATAGGAAACCCCCATCTGATAGGGCACTTGGTCAATCATCCCTCTTGAAATGGCCATATTTGGGGCTATACCACATTTTCAGACAAACCCGTAAAGTACTAATCTAGCGGCGGCGTTTACGGCGTCGGGCATTGTTGCAAGACCTACGGGCACGTGGCGGAGCATGGACCGTTCTGCACCGGCCTCCGCGCTGGCGCCGGCAAGTGCCAAGTCGAGCCGAACGCGACGCCGTCGCCAGCAGGCGTTCCTTCGAGGCCTAGCACACACTATCAAACGCCAGATGAACACAATAGCATGGAGCTATGTGTCTGTGTGTGCTATGTTGAATGGTACGAAAATGAAGCTCGTGCTGCGGATTGTTGCGTCGAACGAGCACGGATATTCGAACGACCATCGCGCCGCGGCGATCCTGACGTATCTGGCGTGGAACGCGGCCCCAGAGGCTGGAATCGAATCGACGGACTTATACTAAATGTCATGATATTGATGTGAGAATCATCTATTGCGACCTCCTAGCACTTGGATGTGTTTCTCTCAAAATGCTAGAAAAAAACGGCTTAGAATCGTTTCATACGCATTTCTAACTTAACACATTGAATTGTTTTACACATATTATTTTGTTTATTTATATACTTATTATATATATATTATATATATATGATTATACAGTTGTGCTGTTTTAGCCACAGGAGCCGGGGCCAGTACCATACTAATGACAACAGTTCCAATTGCAAGATATGCCAGCTGCCAATCCCAAATGAGTGTACCCCAAAAAACTCTACAAAAAAAAAGTGTATATGATGGAACAATGTTGTTATATATATATATATATGCATTATGAAAACCAGTTTGATCAATCAAGGGATGTTTGTATTCAGAGTGGATTTGGGCAGCACGAACAAAGTTGAATTCACCGATTAAGACTTCCAAATTGTCGGGAAAAAACAGATGAGGAGCGAGGCACTGAGCCCGGGGGAACTATATTCCCTACCAGATGGGGAGCAAGGGATATATATATATATATGAGGGTTTTCATGAATGGGGATACCCCAAAATGGATGGTTTACAGTGGAAAACCATATTTTTTATGAATGTTTATGATACCTATAACTGTTACGGTAACTATAGTTAATTAATGGGGTTTATAAACCATCTTATAACTGGGGGGGCCCACGTTGTAGAGATGTCGGTGTTGAAGTTGCTTTGTTGTTCCACATATGCTCCATATATAGTATATTCTATATTTATCTACATTTGGGCCATTGGTGGGGTAAATGTAGGTAAATATTCCATACATGGAGTATATGGGTTCCACAACCTATTCAATACGTCCTGATGCGAGGCCATGCTTCACTTGAGACAGCAGTCCCCAGGACCGGTGTTGTATGGCTTCGGAAGCGGAGTGTGCCAGTCACAGTGTCTCGACTGGAAAGACACTAGTGTCTTGGGACCCACTGTTCCACAGTCCACTAAGCGATACATGACTCAAGTGAACCTTGATATTGCTATTAAAAACCGTTTTTTTTACTCAAAAACGATTGGTGTATGTTGACAATTTTATGGGTACAGTACATACTGAGGGTCAAGGAAGGCATTTTGGGTACCATCTTGAAAGTTGATTGGAGGGAAACAGAGACATACCAGCAATGCATGCCTGGAACCCAAACAACCTCCACTTGTGGGGTTGGACCCAAAAACAATTTTTTGCAGGTCCTGTAAGGTTCAGTGCGTTCCCTCTCTCTCTCTCTCTGTCTGTTTGATTCTCTCTCTCTCCCTCACTCTCTCTCTCTCTCTCTTGCTTCCCGAATGGATCTGACTCTTCATGATTCTTCTATTCACAAAGTTGCTGATGATCCATCAAGATTACTGTAATCCTGGGGAAAACCTTCGCTGCACAAGGCGGTGTGAGGCCGTGCTTCTACGCGGAGATTCCAGCAAAGGCACCAGCGACTGGCCGGGCCACACACCATTTGAAGCAACATCAACATCAACAACAGTTTAATATAGTTTAATGGGTTTCAACATCAGCATGATAAGTTATATTCCCCATAAACCCCTAAGTTAGTTATATCCCCCATAGTTAGCTAAGTTGGTTTCAACATCAACATAATAATAATGAACAACAATATTCACCATAATCATAATAACAATAATTAATCAACATAAACATCAGCATTAACATTGTGTTGAGATGAATCTTAACGGCTTGAAGGTGATTGGATTGTTCCTAAAAGTTTTGTCTAACATTCATTGATGAATCCGTTTGTAATACCAACAATGTAGAGTCCCAACCCTCCAACCTTAATCATGGTTTAATAATGGTTAAATAATGGTAATGGTGATTAAACAATGGGAATATATGGGAATTCAGCCATTCGAACTGTTCAAATATGATATGCTTGCTGGCTGGTGGTTTCGAACATTTGTTATTTTCCATTTCATATATGGGATGTCATCCTTCCCATTGACGAACTTCATTTTGCAGGATGGTTATTGCACCACCAACCAGATATATTATTCATTAGATCAGGTATTAATCACTAATAACCACTATTAACCACTATTAATCACTATTAACCACTATTAACCACTATTAACCACTATTAATCACTATTATAAACCAGATAACGAACATGGAGTCTACTACCCCGCCACTTTCTCCTCGGGAACATGATGATAAAACCTGTGGATTCACCTGGCTATGTAAATGTAGGTGAGATCTGCCTTCAAACTCAAGCTCAACCAGTTGGATCAGCGCCCGCCGGTGTCAACCTGTCAGTATCCATCATGGTTGCCCTATGCGGCATAGCCTATGCATATGGGTTTTGCGGAAGTCCTATATCATCCATGTTCATCCATTATCATCCATTATCCATTATCATCCATTATCATCCTATCCCATATGCTCCATGTATAGTATATTTACCTACAAAACTGGGCCATTTGTGGGGTAAATGTAGGTACATATTCCATACATGGAGCATATGGGTATAGCTAAACTATTTCCAGCGGCACTCCCGTCGAAATTTAAGTGTCGCTTTGGCACAACGCACCGTCAAAGAGAGGCACCGGTGATCAAGCAGGTGCTTTCGCCTGTTGGGGAGCCAAGGGATTGAACGATTGGTTGGTGGTCTTAGGATGGCTGCGGGAAATTGGGTACACTTATCTTTCCCATATGCAACCCATGGTGCTGGAATATTTACCTACATTTGCCCCACAAATGGCCCAGTTTTGTAGGTAATCATAATTATACTATACATGGAGCATATGGGTTTGTGGATCCATATATTAGAAGAAATGTCTCATTTTCTGTAGTTCTGACAGAAACCATGTGGTAAATAAATGTAAATAACTTTGAGCCGTTACCGTTGCCAAGATGTTTCTTCTCGAAACAAAGAAGATCCAGAATAACAACACCATTGATGGTTTGAAACCTCCACTCTGATGGTTGAGTGATCAATCTTGGGGGATGTAACCGCTGCACCATCAGGTGTGGCTCCGGCAATTCAACTGTTTGCGAATTGGAACATCACCATTCAAAATTATAGATAAGACATGGAACTAGATGGGTCCTGCCTGTTCCATATGTTAAAAATACCAGTGGGTAGTCAGCAAATTGGATGTCACCCTACAAATATTCGCCAGCAAAAGTGTTTGAAGGCACCAAGAATCAGGAGTCTTGGCCTGGATTTCTATTCAAGCCTCAATTGGACCTACGGATTGCAATGGCAAACTTATTTTTAGCGGGACTCTGTTCAGTTTCCGCCCCGCAAGTAAGTCCAGTCATTGGCAGTAACATCCCATGGATTTTTTTTGAACATACTTGTCACTGTCTTAGTTCAAGATTGCCATAATTTTGGCCAATAATGTGGTTAAAACAATGTCATAAACCATCCCCCAGTCATCACCAATTTTGATAGGTGGCATGGTTACTATTCCCAAATGGATAGTTGATGGCATTGTTACAAAATAATTTTGATAGGTGGTATAAACCATTCCTAAATCTGGTTGGTGGTTTGGAACATTTGTTATTTTCCATAGTTGGGATGATGATCCAATCTGACGAACTCCATCATTTTTCAGAGGGATGGGTCAACCACCAACCAGAAATATTATTCATTAGATCAGGTATTAACCACTATTAACCACTATTAACCACTATTAACCACTATTAACCACTATTAACCACTATTAACCACTATTAACCACTATTAGCCACTATTAACCACTATTAACCACTATTAACCACTATTAGTACATATATCAACCACATGATTGGCCCAACTTCGGGAGGCGCCTGGGCAACTCTTGGTGCAGTGGCAGCATGCCAGCTACTTGAACGGAGATCGCTCCAGGTGAACTGGCAACTGGAACTGGCAGATGACCAAAGCTGCATGGTATGAAGGTAAAGTCCTTTGTTTCCCCAATTTCGGCTCAACTTCTCTAGTTTGACAGCATGCATTGCTCCAGCAATTTCAATTTAGGACTGCACTTTTGATTGACTTAATATAACTTCATGTTTTGTGCGAAGTTCATAGACTTGTATGCATTATGTATGCATGCGCAGGCCAGAACCTCCCCGGGATTAATCGCATCATAGCCATTTCTGGTAAGTCATTGGGATACATGGGTGTGGCATGGTGTGTCTGAAGGGATATGATATGCCTCAATTATGGCGTTTTTTTTTTTTATATATTATTATTATAGGGAACGAGGTAATATGGTTCTCTTGGGGTACCTTTTTTCAGACAAACCCAATGGCATTGGGATAGTAATGGCAATGGGATTACCACAATGTGGACACATGATGGGGGATAATGATGGGATACATATTCAAAGAAACAGCAATGTCAATATATCCCAGTGTATCTCTGTTGTACAGATGATAGATTACCCCAACTTTTATACGTGCTGTGTTTCACCTTTATTTATATGTATATGATCATACGAATTGTTATTTAAGATATTGAAGATCTTATGATCATACCATTTAATATAAACACATGTACTGTATATAAAATTATACAGATACCATATTAATCCATATTATTATAACATGGATCATATTATTATACATTATAATTGCTGGGATCATCTTCCCGCCATGAGACATGTGACTTTAGCCATGAGACTTCACGACTCGCCCTACCACGGTGGCAGGTGCTCCTTCACATCCTGGTGCGGATCGGTAGAGGGGGGCAGAACTGCTGCCGTCTCAACGTCACCACCATGGAATTATATAGATATGATATGCTGCTATATATATATATACTATACATATAATCAATTATAATCATATATATATATGTCAGTATATATGTTGTGTATATATATAATGTTATATGTGTATAAGTTTGGAACGTATGTTACATATATCTTCGCATAGATGTTGTGATTGTGAACATTATAGTGACTCCAATTGCTATCAAAGTCCAAACAATCCTGAAAGAGCTCCCATGTCAGTCCTTCGAAATGCAGGAATTGATATTTTGCTCCGATGATGCTTCTTCCCATTAAGACTGCCAGTTCTGTGGGTTAAATAAGACTCCTGGCTGGTCGCTGACAACCATTCTTCACATGTCATCCATCTCTGGAGACAGAATCTACGGATCTTTGTAGCCCCCCAAAACTGAAGAGTAATCAATCAATCAATCACTATTTCATTTTACTATCAAATCCTACAATCAATAGATCAATATATAATTGATTGATTGATTGTAGACAAAGATCTGTAGATAATCAATCAATCACTATATTTCAGTAGGATTTGACTGTTCTATCCCTTTGGAAGTTGCCCAGTCGTGAGGGATGAACTGGCGATACTACTGGGTCCTGTAGCCAGGTATCCTCGCCACCAAAAAAAAGTCGCACGAGATTTCGTATCATATATTGTCATAGATTTCTTTGTGAAAAACTTGAATCAGAAAAGGGACAATTTTTGAATTTCGGAGATAGCAGAATGACTGTGATTTCTCTAAGATTAACAGTCATCTGTTTTTTGTGATACTATGATTGTATATGATTGTAATATACCCTCTGGTAAACTAACATAACCAAGGAAAATCACCATGTTTCATAGGTAAATCAACTATTTCTATGGCCATTTTCAATGGCAAACTGTAATAGATTACCAGAGAGTAAATCCCGAATCCCATCTATAGATCCCATTAAAGTTCATTTTCGATCCCATTAACCATCTATAGTAGATTTTCCATTAATTAATTGTAGATTTTCCACCTATAATAACTAGATTAGCCATCTATAAATATAAATCCCATTAACCATCTATACTAGATTTTCCATTTATTAAGATCCCATTAAAGTCTATTTATCATATTTATCCCATGAACCACTATTTATAGTAGATTGTTCTATCCCATTACCCATTTATAGTGGTGGTTAACTGAGATTCTTTGGTCATTCTTTGGTCGCACTTACTCCAGGCGTGTTGAGGTCACAGAGGATGTTTGGGATGGTGACGATGGTGATGCAGCGTGGCAGTTGGCCAGTACTTGGGCGCCGATGTGACCAATGGAGAATGGTTGGTTCGCATACTTAATTAAGGGAGGTGCAGTTGAGGCGAAAAAACATGGGTATACTTGGTGGCTCACTACCCACGAATCGTAAGTGGGTTATAACCCTACTTTGTTTGGTGGATTAACCACATTTAACCCTACTTATCCCACTTATGACTGGGTTATAATCCACTTACTAACTGGGACGAGCCACCAAGTAACCATGCTATATCAATATAAGCTCTATAACACTAGTTTGTCATATATCCACTTGTAGCTAGAGCTGCACTTGAAAAATCATGAGCCACTAGAGATACTATTGTTGATTGGTTATGAAACGAGGATTTTCTATGTTTATACCAACTGGTTGTTTGGGGATTATGATAACCAATACTGTAATAGTGATATAGTGAGATGGGATTGAAAACCAATATTGGGGAATTAACAGGAATGGTCGTAAATCCATTTCCATAGGGAGTTACAACATGTTATAACCATGATGGGAATGGATTCACCATATGGGATGGATGACACCAAAAAAACAGTAATACAATGTGTTGACCCTGGCAGAAATGGTTGATTCATGCTTAAAATCCCCTGGGATCAAGATGATCAAGGATTTATAAAGTGGTTACTTGATTGTTCATCAATTATTAGTGGGTTAATGATGAGATCTTATGTGGGGATCACACACCTTTAACTGTCCATGAAATTGGGGGATGAGCATCATTGAGCATCCAGAACTGCTATTTTGGTGTAAACACCAAGGTACCACCAGGACTTTATCCGAAAGCCACATCGGATAAAATTGGGACATTTCAGAAAAACCATCAAGAACATACGGGATTGAACGTATTTGGATTTCGATGATTAACATGAACATTAGTGGCTAAATTGCGTTAAGGATTTACCCGTCAACAGCTGGCAAATGTTATGAATCATCCCAAATGGGATTGGCAGCTGCAAGAAGGTCATCAGAGCTGTCAGAGGTTTCTGCCCGATCTGGGTGATTTTGTGCTACTTTACTCACCAAAACAAAAAGCAGGAACAGGAATATATATATATATATATGTATATGTTATAGGGTATTATATATATATGAATATATGATATGCTTCTTTTGGAAGATGATTGCAACCCCTTTCAAATTCGTTATTTGTTGGGTCCATTGAAGCGTTCTTCTTGAGAAACGTTTTCTGGGATCCAGTTGCTTAAGTCTCATGGCCAACAAAACAAAACGCCAAGGATGTACCGTGGTCCCTCTGGGGCTGCCTGTCAAAAATGGATCAGCTTCATGTTTTGTTCCCCCTCACAAACCTTAAATCATTGTATATCATAGAAAATCATAGTAAATTATAGTAAATTCAACAAAATCATAGTAAATTTAACAAAACCTTCACCAGCAAAAGTATGAAATCACCTCAATGTCGCAACGATGTACCCCTGGTTACTGCGATTTCACCGCCCAGGTGAATGTAGGCACCAGGACCGCCCAGTGACGAGTTGTTTGCTGCAAAACTTGGTGTCCAACAGCAACTACTCAGTGCGACTGCGCGAGGTACGCAAGTTTCCATGGGGAAAGATGGGTCCAAGGGTCCAGGGTGCCTTTGGTTTTCTCAGCGGCTTGAGGATGTGTATATCAAGCACGATATAGCATGATTAGAACATCTACAGTATCTACATCGGTTTGATTCCGTTATAGTTATGGTTTTGTTGCGTTCGTCCAAGTACCTGTAGGCCCAAGCTAAACACCTCATTGCGTCCAACATCACTTTTACATTCAAGTTTTTGGGGGTCTAAGAATCAAGGTTTAAGGTTTAGGCATTTCTTATAATAGGTTTAAGATGGTTTTATTTTGTGTGTTAAGTTTCCATGTTTTTGAGCGTTTATGGCTTTGGGCTCTTTAATGGTTTAGGGTTTTTGGGTGCGAGGCTTCAGGATGATTTGTACATTGATTGAGTTTTTCAGGAATGCTATAGAATTACCCAGTCTTTACGGTGTTTTGAGAGTGCCTCGGGCATTATTTTTTGGTGTTTGGCTTCCACGGTCAAGCGGATCGCGTAGAAAGTGGTTGTATCGTACCTTGACGACCTGTCAGCAGCACAGAGTGCTTGTCTATAGGCTACACTGTTTGTTTGACATCGTAACGATGTTTTATATTGTTTTATCCTAGCGAATTAGCAGACAAGCGCAGAAGTACCATATTTGTATATTTTGCATACAAGATGTAGAAAGGGAATTCACCTTTTCCCGCTGTCTCCAGTACTATGTTCCTGAGTGTCAGACCCCAGGTAGCTGCGTGTACCCAACATCGAGATGTCCAAAAAATCCACTATGGGGGGAGGAACACATGAGTTTAAGCAAGTTCCCATGAGGCGGGTAGATAAATGGGCCAACCCACAAATGAATGGTTGATTTCATGGAAAATCCATCTAGAAATGGATGATTACTGGGGTACCCCCATGACTTAGGACACCTGCGAAGATTCTGATAGTTGAAACCACCAAAGACAGTAAGGACCCCATGGCTTAGCTGGTTTATGTAAAGCAAATATAGGGTTTAATATGATTTCATATGATTTCACTATTGTAATATAGTTTTTATTTTTACCTTTATAACTGGTGGTTTTATACTTATGATATACTAGGTTTCAAACCTATTACTAATAGTAGTTAAACGGTGTACTATGCGCCGCAATTCCTAGTTACTGTCCTGGAATTAAGAAGCGACTTGCCTATCGAGGCGTTTTCCTAAAGCCTGGAAGGTTTACACCTAAATCCGCAGGCATGTACGCGGATGGACTATGACTCAGTCACTTGGTTGCAACGTAGGACCGTGGTTCAACAGGAATCACAATTTGAATAATCAGACTAACGGGGGCTACGCAATCATGAAAGCAAAGACAATTGACAATACTTACAACTACTTACAACCGTCCTCATCAACACCATGGACACCATCAGCATCATCATCATCATCATCATCACCACCATCAACATCACCATTGTCATGACCACCAACGTATTTGTTGGGGAACTGTTCTCCCGGCTGCTACTGCCTCACAAGCAAAATATGATTTGTGCATGCAAAATACAAACCATTGAGCCATATTGAGCCACAATCAGAATTATCAGTCAGAGTAACATGCTTTGAACAACTATATAATCAGTATGACATTGTTACAACAACATTGCAACTGCTATCATCACAAACCATCGTGGTCCTCGCCCAATCATACTGTGAATTGATCATAAGAGTCATCATGAAACCGCTGGATATGACAACTATCCTCCCAATAACAGGCAGTATTTTCAGAATAATCATCCGATCATCACCCTTTTCATGCTGAAAACAAACCTTTCACGCTGTGACCATATCTTTTTTTTCATCACTAGCATAACAAATACATTACCATCATCATCCCACTTCTTATCATCATACTAATTTGGTTGGTGGTTTCAAACATTTTATGTTTTCCATATATTGGGAATGTCATGTCATCCCAACCTGACGTTCACTCCATCACTTTTCAGAGGGGTAGGCGAAAAAACACCAACCAGTAATTGTACATTCTCCAAAATATAAAAAATGATCAATCACTATAAACAACTACGAATCACTATTAACCACTATTAATCACTATTAACCACTGAGAATCGTGGTCCTCGCAAAGCACATCACCATAAAAATCACCGAGTCCATCCCAAAACACCAGAGAGTCCACAGGATTTTCATAGGGATTTTCCATCATAAACCATCCAGCTACTGCGGTATCTACCTCCATGGCTTTGTAAACCTCGTCATCATCGTCATCATCATCATCATCATCATCATCATAAGTTGACGAATCTTCCATGATAATCCCATATGAACTGATGATATTGATGAACACGATGCCCAATGTTTAATTATAAATAACCATAAACATCATCATGAATGTCACGACTCAATCACCATAAAATCACAATTCAATCACCATAAAAACAGCATTCAATCACCATAAAATCACCATTCAATCTCCTTCAGTCACCATTATATCACCATTGAAGCACCATGAAATCATCATTGAGTCACCATTCAATCACCATTCAATCGCCATAAAAATCATCATTAAGCCACCGTTCAGTGATCATTCAATCACAAAGCCCTGTGGTAGACGGACTGAGCCTGTGAATCCCTCTCACAGCGTTCTAAAAGAAGCATGAACCATCCTCTGACACTATTCAATCACCATTCAATCACTATAAAATACATCATGAAGTCACCATTCAATCACCATTCAATTTCCATTCAATCACCATTTAAACACCATTTAAACACCATTAAATCACCATAAAATTATCATTAAGTCACCATTCAATCACCATAGAAGCATAATTAAGTCACCATTCAATAACCATTCAAATCAACATAAAAAACATAATTAAGCCACCATTCAAATCACCATAGAATCATCATTAAGTCACCATAAAATAACCATTAAACCACCTATCTTGCCTTTGGCAAGGACTGGGCCCTGTGGCCTTCCGCGTTCACGTTGCCCACCCCGGCAGCAGCGCCCAGCGCCACCTGTGTGGAGCCAGCAGCCAAGCAGGGCGAAGAAATGCGCATGCAGGCGCTCCTGGTGAAAGCCAGTTCCGGGGTGCAGTTCGGCCCGAAAGACAAGTTATAAGTACAATAATAACACCATTTATGGAATGTATAATCTTACTTATAACCAGTTATGTATCACTATAATAAATGGCAATAACTGTGGTGTTGATTGTACGATGTTGAAGGGTTTTACTTGTTGAACCAAGAAGAATGCTCGAAGATGGTGGTTTCAGCAACAATGAAATGGGTTTTACAATACAAAACCTGGAAAAATATTTGGATTTGCCCTAACCTAAGTAATTTTCCAAACACGGAGTATAGTTTCAAGATTGTCAATCACATTTTAGAAATTGTGTGTGTGTGCGCATTTGTTTTGGTGACAAAAAATGTTCATTGAAAAATACGGACTTGCTTGGATGTGCATCCCAGCAAGTAATTGGATCATAACCCATTTATATATGGCATATTATGGGGTTTCTTAAGATGGGAGATCCCCAAATCTCCATAGGCTTCAATAAGTTTTTTCATGAGCTGGATGATTTGGGGGTAGCCCCATGATTTAGGAAACCTGCATGCTGCATACATGTAACATCATAAAACATTATATATTATATTAGCTCCTTTAAATCAAACGAGTGAGAGTCACAGTTGCTGATGATTATGACGTTTGATTTTTACTCATGTGTGGTTTTCTCCCAATCATTTAAAAAAAACACATGGGGTTTTCTCCCAATCATTAAACAAAAACATAAACCACCCCAAACCATCTACCCAACCATACAGCAGGGTGGCCATGGCGGTTTTCAGGTCAGCTGGACTCCGGGAACGCCTGGGGACTGCAGCTTCGAGGCAAGGTGTTTCCAGGATTTTCCAGGTGGCCATGATGACCGCAATGATTTCCTTGGGGAAACGCGAACCAAAATGGTACAATTCGGTACAATCCAAAAATGAAAATGGAACTTTGATGAACTTTGAAAATTGAGGTGGTGTTTTGATCTTCTTGATATTTCTTGATTTCTATATATCTGGTTTTTGATCAATAGAAATGCGGTTAAGATTAATGGTATCCAAAATTTCTATATATCTGGTTTTTGATCAATAGAAATGCGGTTAAGATTAATGGTATCCAAACAGAAAATGGAACTTTGGGAGGTCAAACCGTTGAACCGGAGTGGGTATATGTGCCAGCCACAGAAATATGGTATATAATGATGGAGCATGTTCCAATTCCGATGTAAGTAAAGGCTTTAAGGACAGCCAAAGTAATCGACTTAGGGATACAATGATTCAAATTTTGAACCACGTGTTGGCCCTTTTGACGGATGATGGCGTGTATCAGATTGAGACATTTGGGACTTCGCAGAGAACAAAACCTCGTTCCGACAGTGAGGAGGAGCTGGCTGAAACCTGGGCCGAAGCGTTGAAACAGAAGGACCAGACGCAGACATTGCGTTTCGAATAAATTTTTGGGATACGGTAAGGCAACGCGAGACTAAAGTTCGTCTTCCAATCAAGTCGCATGAAGATAATCATACTTGTTGTGCGACCATTTCCAGTTTCATGGCTGTTGTGGTCGATTTGGAGACGCGGCAACCCAAACTGCTGCTTCAAGCGAATTCAGGATCATATCCCAATACAAGACCTCCCATGTTGGTGGTGGTGGCGTTTGCTCGCCTTTGGTGTGAGGCCAGCGTTTGTTCGCTGGCGTGGTGGTTGCTGGCATTTGTTCGCCTTTGGTTTTGGCGTGCTTGGTTGGTGTCCTTCCTCTCTTGTTCCTGCTTCTGCTCTAGAAGGCCACCAGAAGCTGGCAGGGAGGGCAGCAATGACGTTTCCGGAGCTGAACCTGAGATCTGCTGGAGGAGGTTGTGCCTGTGGACCACGGCTACTGCTGTGAGTCGTTCAACCAAACCAAACCTTGAACCACGTGTTTTTTTTGCACCAAGAGTCGTCTCTTTGTTTCACCCGTTAATTACAGAAAATTCCTTTGGGAACCGGCGAGGCATGGGAAATCTATATGCAGCTGTTGCCCAACAGCATGACCAACCCAAGCGCTAGTGCCTGGATGTTGGCGTGTCGAAGCAACCTGCTGCAGGCTGGGCGGCTGGGATTCAGCGGCCAGCGGCTGACGGCCGGCCCACACAGGTGGCTGATATCATAGAAATGGGATGATGATCCTCAATGAAGAGTGTAAAGCTTGAGGGGGGTAGCAAAAAACAACAAACCAAAGTAGTTACTGTATTTCTTAAGTATCATATTCTTGCTTGTATGATCAATTTGCACGGTTGGTTCTGCTTCTTAACCCCATGGTGTGAGGGTAAATCTGCAGAAAACCAATGATGTTCTTAGCCAGCCGTGACTTCCTTTGAAGTTTCCCTGGCACTTTGCCTTGGACCCTACTTGTATTTGGGTGTGCCAAAAACAGGGAATGCACACAAGCGGCTTGTGGAGAAAAATGATGACCAATCATGGGATGTTGAAAGTTTCCCTATTTTCAGACAAATGCATACTTAAATAGGGTTTCAAGCGGGTGAACTCATGTTAAATCACATGTTAAAATCCCAATGTTTGTTGCTTGAATCCGCATTTTTGTGTTTTTTTCCTGTATTTCAATGTATATTCCCATTATATCCCAGTATAGTCCAGTATATTCCCACCATTTTGGTCAATAAAGTCCTCATTTTTTGGTGTCGATCCTGGTGAACCAGGATACCAGCTGCTACGTGGACTCTTTACTCAGTGGTCGTTACTACGGTTTGCGTATTCGACAGGCCCGGCTGAGGGTATTCAATGGTGAAATTACCAGAGAGTAGTGTACAGTAACAATTCAACGAGGACTCTAAGGTAATAAGGGGAATAAAAACTGGCAATGTATTGGGGATGATTTTTCTTGTAAATATAGATCTTGCAATATAGACTTAAATGGCTATGAGTCAAAACCATTCAAAACCTTGGTACCCTAGCGAACCCAAAAATAGCTGGCAAATGGATCTTCGTCCGCCCCAAATACGTGAAATATATATATATATATATATATATGTTGATACATCCCCATATAGACAAATGAGCAGGGTTCAAAACCCCTGTTGGTTGTATATATATATATATATCACTACAATATAATATAATATAATATAATATAATATAATATATTATAATATAATATAGTATATTATAATATAGTATAATATAAAATATAATACAATATATAATATATAATATAATATATAATATAATATATAATATAATATATAATATAATATATAATATAATATATAATATAATATATAATATAATATATAATATAATATATAATATAATATATA
>Ga0126342_10006707_pt1:0-7500 | contig 20469 bp, 15 predicted proteins | sample Cyp1metagenome_FD_92528 | JGI IMG/M metagenome (GOLD analysis project Ga0126342, IMG submission 92528) | Coral microbial communities from Lord Howe Island, Old Settlement Bay, Australia - Cyphastrea 1 metagenome | ecosystem: Host-associated > Invertebrates > Cnidaria > Coral ...
GATTGAATGGTGACTTAATGGTGACTTAATGGTGACTTAATGGTGACTTAATGGTGACTTAATGGTGATTTAATGGTGATTGAATGGTGACTTAATGGTGACTTAATGGTGACTTAATGGTGATTGAATGGTGACTTAATGGTGACTTAATGGTGACTTAATGGTGATTGAATGGTGATTGAATGGTGACTTAATGGTGACTTAATGGTGATTGAATGGTTATCTAATGGTTATCTAATGGTTATTTAGTTATTTTTCATGGGATCTAAATTGGGATCATGGGACTGGATATTTTTTGGTGGCAAAAACCATGCCATTTTTACCACCCATGATTGGGATCATGACTGGCGATGACTGGGGGATACTGGGGGATGGAACCCCCAACTGCGCCCAACTGCGGAGCCAAGAGGGGACCCTGACCCCGGACCCCGTTCTCTTGGGCCCCGCAACCAGCTGAAGCTCCCTGCGTTCCACGGTTTCCGACTCTGGCGCAGCAGTCCGCGGACTGTGGAAGAACCTGAAGGGCTGGCAGCTGTCTAGAAAGATTTGATGGTTAAACCACTAATGAGTGGTTAATAGTGGTTAATAGATGTTAATAGTGGTTAATAGTGGTGAATATTAAATTGAAGATTTGTGTGGTTGTTAGTGGTCAATATTCACCGCTATTATGGTTAACCACTCATCAACATGCTGGAAAGATGCAAAGCTGACTTGAAGTCCTTCCAGTTTACACTTGAATAATCTGAGTTTCAAAAAAATGCACGTGCATTCACTTGCAACAACAAATATCTGGCTGCAATTCACTTCACCATACGTCTTACTGGAACATTTAAGTGGGCCATTAGTCTTGAGAAACAATGGATTGGTTTAAGGGAAAATCTACAGGAAACCATCAATTTTCCCATTAAATAGGGGGTTTTCCAGTAAATTTTCCCTTAAACCAATCCATTGAGAGAAACATTTACAAGGATGATACGGGTTGAAGTTCAATTCATGTCTAGATCGTCTAGAGATACCCTCTGAAAAAATCATCGAACTATTTCTGGTGGATTTTCCAGCTGACAGATTACCGGATGGTAAATTCATTTATCACCATCATTAAGTCAATCATTGTTATTGTTATTATTACAGTATTATTGTTATTATTATTATTATTTGTTATGATTATTAATTTATGATTATGATTATTACTATATTATTATCGTTATCATTATCACGATCATTATCATTATTATCATTAGTTTATTAGTATTAAAATTAATATATACTGCAACCATTATTAACCATCAATTCATGAATTTCATTACCGGTGGATCCATGACGCCGATCTGACGATCTCACCGCTGCCACTGTTGCCACTTCATCCGCCCGCGCGCACCGGCGTTGATGAGGTGTTCCAGTGCCAGGACATCACCATAGGCCTGGCAGGGACAGATTTGGTGGCCCTTGAATGATGGGCCACAATGAAAAATAATTAGAAAATTATAGAATATTTCCAAAATATTTCCGTTCAATGATTTTTTTTCCTTTCGATGGTCTATGGATGGAAAATAATGAAAAAAAGATTCGTTTCGGATTCTCGAAATGACCAACCATTTCTCTGAAAACGAGCCAAAGGCTGATTCTTTGACCAAGACGCATCCATGATGTTCACTAAGTCTGTCAACGTTACAGGCCAGTCTGAGGAATCCTCAGCAACGGCCGTTCTGCATCGTTGATCACAGGTCAAAGGAAACGCGAAAGATCAAAAATCCGTGGTGTCACCTCTTGTTCACATTGGAAAATGCTGGAAATCAAGGCAAATCTTGATTTAAAATGTGTTTGTGAACTCCATCTCAAATGATTTTTAATTATAGAATCTATAGACCATTGAAATATGAGAAAATATCATCCATCTATAAAAAAACAACATCTTCACGTTTCAACCGGCCAACTCTCTGTGGCAACTTGTCACCGAGGGACCAGGAATTCCATCCAGCGGTGTTCCGAGTGCAAGAACCACCGGATGGCCAGCAGGGAGTGCTTCATCGACGACAGCAGATCCGGGGCCTTGGGATTGCTGAACTTTGGACAGAAAAACCCAAGGACACATGGAACATGGATGAAATATGGATGAAACAAATTAATTTTTGTTTAAACAAAAACTCAGAAAAGATTGAAAGGTTTTTTGTGATAAATCTGCATCTGTTATTTTCTTGGAGAATCTTATTTTTAAGATAGTCACACCCTCGGAAGATCACCTTAAAGTTGACCTTCGGAAATCAACCGAGCCGCTTCCAACGGAGGGTTCTTTTTGGTCAAGGGATGATCTCCTCTTTCTCTGGAAAATATCTAGTCTATGAGTCGGCTGAAACGACCAATGAAGTCCAATTCCAAGTGCGAAAAAAGAGCGGAAAAAAGTTGCGCGAGCAGAAAATATGAATATATCATATGATATGCCATAATATGGCGAACAAATACCCTGTATCTATTGATTCTGTTGCATGGAACAGTGGGCGAAAGCTCCTCATTACTCGGTAACCTGAAAAAATAATCTTTAGCTCGGAACGGCAGTCTATGTCCTGATTTATGCCAAGCAACTGATATTAAAGGTATAAAAGCATGAACATACATGAACATACCAAACCAAGCCTGACCCAAGTAGTGTCGCAAATCCTAAACCATCGATTTTTTCCGACACTGGGATCCTTCAAAACCAGCCTGAAAGAGTCTCTTTACCCATTGCCCCCTGTACCAACTGAGAAAGATCATCCAAGTAGGGAAATATGTAGTAAGAAATACCCATCAAAAGGCTCCCAAGGTCCCAAAGGCACATCTGTGGAGGATCCTTTTACAATCTGGGGGATACCCTCTGGTAAACAGCCACATAACTATGGAAAATCACTATGGATATAACGGGAAAACCCACGATTTCTATGGCCATTTCCAATAGCTTTTTGTATGTTTACCAGGCCGGGTATCCCCCGAATGTTGATTTTTATAGTTGATTTACCCATTGAAAAATGGTGGATCTTTCCATGGTGATGTAAACGTTTACCAGAGACGAAGAGGTCACCTATTCGTGCTATTCTGAGCCAAGGCGAAGTAGACCATCTCGACATTATGATGCATGGGTATCTATCTACACATATTATATATATATATATTATGTGTACAGTATATGTATATGTGTATATATATATATACTATGTGTGTTCTAGATACCATTCTGCATATCATAAAATAGTGATCTCATTGTATCCATGTATATTGTATAATATTGTATGTATATATTATTAGGTCATGTGGTAAACCCTATAATAAACCATCCCTTAGTTTACCACTGTAACTAGTCAGACATGGCTTGACGATGCTTGACGGCTTGACGTGCCAAGCAGCATCCAGCTGCTGCGGATGTCGGAAGAGCCTTCCCGGGCCGGGCCCGTGCTTGTCAACCGCTAGCTGGAAGTTGTGGATGTTCATCCCCTGCAAAAGTATGGTGTAATTATGGTATAATATAATAGTTTTAAATCCCAAATGGGTCCAACATGTTCCAATTGTGTCCATCATCGAAAGGTCTTGAGAAAAGTCGAGAAACTGACACCTTTTCAGGTTCACAGGTATGTACCCCAAACCCACCACACTCAACGCAGTGACTGGGACACCCCGCATGCTGAGGATACATGCAAAGATGGATGCGGATCCATACAGGCAGGCCGAATGCACAGTGCCTGGCTGGGTAACATGTAGGGTCCCATGTCTTTTACCCGATGGCATTGAAGGTTGAAAATGATCCCAGATAGTAAAAATTGGAGGGATTACCATCAAAAATTGTGATTTCAGATGGTTTCGTCATCCGTTTCAATGGGGATATCTAGTAGTGATATAGATATCAAAATGTTTTTATATATACTACCACCCAAGATAGATATCAAATATTTTCAGTAATACTGTAGCTGGAGCCCCAAAATCAAACCAGATCCAATACTAAGCAACCATTTGCAGCGAGGCAACTATTAACTATATAATACTAGGGGAAGAATTTTGTCTAAGTAGTCCCATCTTCCTAATATTAAACAACCCCTAAAATGGTCCCAAATATGTGAAAGTTCCCCATAAAACCATAAAACCATGATTGCTCGGGTGGTTTTAATGAACGAGGGATGGGATTACTCTGATTGAATATATGCGGCTACTCCCGCTATAAAATGCTAGCCCCTCAAATATTTGAGACCCTTTGTAATTTAAGAAGTATGGAAATCACCAAGTGTTTTAAGTTGTTATCATCTACAAACTAACAGGGCATCTATTACCATAGTGATGTAACAAATCTCCGAGGCTATGACCACAGAAATCATGACAGTTCCTGCACGCTTCTGACTGGTGAATTACCAGTGAATCTGTGGTCCTCTGGGGGCGTAAAATTGGGGATCCCTCAAAACCATTGAACATCTATGAGACCGTATCTGGATATATTTGTTGGGAATAACATCCAACTGCATTTCATGCAATTTCTATATAAACCATATACATCAAACAGAATGATCATTGTTATTGTGTCACAGTATTGACACGTTGTTAATTTAGAAAAGAAAAAAAACAGCAAGTTTGGGCAATCCTCCCTGCCAACCATCATGCTGGGCAAATCACAATGACTCGCACATTTGAACATGTTGATTCAAACAATCCTAGCTATCATCCATGTTGCGGTCACCCAATGAGATCACAAGATAACTAACCCATCTCACTGTACAAACACACACATATATATATATTATATAAATATACAAACATACCTTATTGTGTTGTGCCTGCTTAGAAAATGGATTTACCCGAACCTAGAACCATTTTCGAATATGGAAAATTATGAAAACCGGTCCTTTCTGGGCCCCCGACTTGAGACGGCAGCTTGACACTCCTCCTCTGGCGCTGTTTTTGAGTGCATTTTCTGTGTTGTCGTCAATGCGAACCATTGCAAATAATGTGGTAAACCCAATGCCATTAAAGAATGACATACCATCTGGGGATGCTTTGAACACCACAAACTTATGCTAATTATGCCACTGTTTGGGTGCATTTATGATCAAAATCCAGGAGGCTATGTTGGCGAAAATTAGGAAAATTAGTGGTAAGTCACAGGACCCAGGGATCCTGTTGCGGTCAAGAACAACACAAATGGGTGAGGTTCTTGGATGAAACTACTGGGATGGGGATCAACATCTACTAGGTTATTGTGGGTTGAATTGCGTGAACGGATTTTAATAACCCGAATCTATAGTTGCATCTAAACTATACAGCGCATGTTTGCGCGCAAATCAACAATTCCCGAAGTCCACCCAGGGCGGCCCATGATTTGCTTCGGTCCTGGGTTTCTTCCCGCAAGATCTTGTCCAGGCGAGGTTCACAGTAGTATTGTTCCTGCTGTGCAAAGCACAATTTGTTTCTTAAATCCAAGCGATTTGTGTCATGTGTTGGCGTGAATCATTCCAACGGATGGGCGGCCCTGAAAATCAAATTTTCAAAAACGCTGCGGGAAAAAAACATCGACGACAAAAAACCGGTTTCAACAAAACAATGGTTGCTGCAGCTGTCGTGTGTCTGTGTGTGTTGGATTTTCTTTGCTTGGCCTCGCGCGACTTCTTTCATATTGTTCAGATCATTTCATTTTTTTCTTTGTTCAGCAGCTTAGCTTTCGCAAAACACAGGAAAAAAGGGCTCGCAAAATCGCCTGCTGCCGAAAACATCCTATCATGTGGCCGCGGGCTCTTTGTAGCTCCTGGGTTCCCCCCAACTAAATCTGGGCAAGTTACTCTAGTTCTTAGCTCGTCTCCCGCTCAATTCCTCCGTGGATTTAGCAGCTCGCCTCGTTAATTCGATTTTTAAAAAAATATGCGACGTGCCTCGTTGCCTTTGAAGTTCAAGTGTGGCTACATCCGGCAGTCGTCCCTTTTTCCTTCTCCTTGTGCAGCTACTTGCGTTTTTTAGGGTTTACTCGTTGAGTGGACGATGGAGAAAAAAAAACGTTTCAGAGTCAGAGGCTGAACAGTTTTTTTTCTGGTTGCTTGGCCGCAATTGCAACGCTTCTATCAGATCTAGAGGGAATATTTTTTCAGTTTATGGAAAGTGTTTTTTACATATTGCTTTGGCCCCAGCATGTGGCTGAGGGCTAGGAAGCACCAGCGTGCCAAGGCTGTGGGCCAAAGCAATATGTAAAAAAAAACTTTCACAAGCACAAAAGTTTATATGTTCCCCTCTAGACCTGATAGACGCATTGCAATTGCGGCCAAACAACCAGAAAAACAAATCAGCCCCTGAAGAGTTTTTTGTCCGTGGGCCACTCAAAAGTAAGTAGTAGTTTGTGCGGATGTAGTGGGGGATATGCGCGCTCAAAGCTCCCTGAGGTTTCCCTTAACCGGGTTGTATCCAATGCCCGCAGCTGTCCTCATAAAAATCCTGCACAGCATCGGAAGTGTTCTCTGCCCAGGCCAGGTTCAGCACCTCGCCTCCGCAAACATGTGGCCCAGTCAGAGCATCCCTTGCCTATGGCTCGCTGGTTGGAAACAGACGAGGCATCGCCCCAAACCCCTTCTTGCCCCTACCATCGGGCCACCTTGTCATGTCACGTGGTGCAGCACACTTTGTGCAAACAATGGCATGAGCAAACACAATTTGCCACAAGCTTCGTTGTGGTTTGCCTTCTCACGTCAAAACTTCATACAGTAGAACTTCAAGCCATCAACAAATGAGAGGTTGAGATCCCACAACAGGATGATCCGTCCGGAACGAACATCCAAATCTATCAAATCACCACCTCAATGCCGTCTTACATTTAACTAATCAACATACTCACAACATGGAACTTTGCATGGTAATAGTGATGAGTAACATGATCTCATGAGAAAACGCGCGTTACATATCTAGACTCCAGAGTTCCCCTGCCTTCTTGCTAAAGGCACGACTGTTCCGACACACTTTCCCCAACGGTGCAACAGGGGAAAAATAGGTGCGACTTTGTCAGATGCCTGTAGAAGGCAAATTTGCGATTTCAATGGTGGAAGCGGCGCGATAGACCATCGGGTATGTGAAATCCATCCGGATCAAAACATTGGTTAACCCGCAGATTGACTGGCGATGTTCAGTGGCAAAAGTCGAAGCATCAAATTATGGGGATAACGTTGGAGTTTATCGCGCCACCAGGAGTGAACCATGACACTCATGGAACCACAAATGGATTGATAATTTAGACTGATTCTTTCGGGTATCTTGCCCCATCCAATCTTCTTGGGTGGCAGCCAGTAGTACAACTAACTAACCTTCGTTGATGGTTCCTAAACATCATTTATGGTGACCTTGACGGGGGGTTGTCATAATTCGTGCGGAAACTCTGGACGGAAGCCTGGCCAAAAGCCCTCAGTTCTAGATGAGATTTCCCCAGCTGGAAGCCTCCATGGCGAGCTCGGTGATTTTCAAAATCCTTTTATCATTCCATTGATTCCTGGTTGGTTAAGAACGGGATTCCCC
>Ga0126342_10006707_pt1:10000-20469 | contig 20469 bp, 15 predicted proteins | sample Cyp1metagenome_FD_92528 | JGI IMG/M metagenome (GOLD analysis project Ga0126342, IMG submission 92528) | Coral microbial communities from Lord Howe Island, Old Settlement Bay, Australia - Cyphastrea 1 metagenome | ecosystem: Host-associated > Invertebrates > Cnidaria > Coral ...
TTGATATTGATATGGGTATAGATAGTTGTATTTACATGCATATATATATATGAATACTATATGTATACTTGCCCAATTCTTGCCTCATGAGTGACCGCCCCTGCGGGTATCTCCAGAAACGGGGCATGTCACTCATTCGTTTCCACTTCTAAATTTCTAAATCGACGATTTGAGCGAACCTTGAACTCTTCAATTCTCGGGTTCAGGTAAGCTTAGGAAACTTCCATAGGATACAAGTGTGGAATGTTGATGCCTGCATATCCAAACCTCAGCCAGTGGATAGACTCATTGTGAGTGTGCAGAAAATGACGCTGTATATTTTTGTTTAAGTAGCTGATAAGTAATATCATGATTCCCCATGTATATTCCCATTTACAGTAAAATAGTGAAGTAGCTTGCTTACCCATCTAGTCTTTAATCCAAATGATTAACTGGCATGGTTTTAACAATTCCTAATCCTGCCTTTCTAAAAGGTGGACAGGTTTTATCCATCCCCGCCTGTCCAGCTTCCACGGACAGGGCGGCCGCCACGCTCGGCCAGCCCTATGCCAAGGCGGGTCAAACTGAGATTCCACCAACGAAGCAAACCACAAAATCGAGATTTGACCAGACAAAGATTGGGGGTTGACCCGGACAAGTTTGGATCGCCACAAAAATTGAATGCTTGGTAGAATGGATTTAGTTTTAACCATCAAGTATTGAAATTTGAACCAGCAATGTGTGCAAAAAAATGTTCATCTAACAGGCTAATGACACGATTGACGAGATGAAGCACCCCGAGAGTCGTCACCAGTAGCAGTGCAGGCTCTTTTTTTACAGATGCCTCCTGGGTGATGCTTGGTCTTGAGCCAACCCAACAGGTTCTTCAAAAGGAATGACAGCCTGTACCCCAAAATTAAAACTGACCATAAAATGTAGCTAGAAAAAAATTGGCCATTGGGAAAATCCGTCCTGTTGAAGGCCGCAAGATAAGCTGTTGGGCACGTCCAAAGGCTGCAAAGGCTCGATGCCCTCAGCCTACCGCGCAGGCTCATGGTATGAGCTATAACCCATAGGATCCATGGTGCTGCCATATATGGTAACATGGATCCCATCAATATACCCCCTTTCTGTTAGCATATATACCAGCACCATGGATCCTATGGGTAATGATTGATGGTAATTATGATGAGGTAAAGTACATCATAATAGATGGTAAACCAGCTAATTATCTAATTATAGATCATAGATGTTTACCAGCTGATGAGGTAATTATAGATGAGGTAATCCCCATAGATGGTAAACCAGCTAATTATAGATGGTACAAAGTTACCGACCATTTCTATGTGAGTTTCCCGTTTTTTTTAGTTGGAAAATGAAGGTAACCCCAAAGAATAGATGGCTTTTCCACCCTTCTGCATGGTGGGTGAAAGGGTGAAATTCGTGACTGGGATCTGACCAGAGTTTGATGTCTTGCTCATGCTCCTTCACTTTTGGTCGCCACAAATCATCCAAATATATACAAATGATTGCTGATACTACATCTACTGGTCTACTGGCTATGTTCGTTTTACTTCACTTTCTTCTGATTTTTGCTACATCCCCACTCTTAGCAGGGCTGCTCCCAACACACCCTCCACTTTTAGAAGGACAAAAATGGATCCCATCACAGTCGCTTTTCCCACCTTGGCCCGTGCCACCGCCACCGCCAGTGCCCAGCGAAGCGCCATGGCGCGGTTTGTGTTTGCGTCGACATCTTTGGTCGACAGTTGGTTGCGACGGGGGGGTTGGGGATGTTTTCATTTTTCATGCTTGGAAGTCAGTGAAAAAAAAAAAACTTAGGACTTTCACCAAACCTCTGGGATATGAAAAATATTTAAAAATGGGATAATCATAACAGATAATGACCAGATCTCCAGTATTTTAGTGACCGTTTCAATGACCAGCAAATTACCTGCTGGATCTGAGGCTTCCCAGGATTCCCAGGAAAATTTCCTCGGGTCTTGTCCTCGGTCAGATTCGGTATGCGGGGAATCAAACATGGCCTACTCGCAAATGTACCCATTTATAGATGATGTTCCGATTAAAAACCTCCATTTAGGTCGGGGATTTCCAGCCAGCCATGTTTGATGACACTAGAAGGGTAATTCCAGTCATCACCATTGTTGGCCCATTATAGTGTCTATCCAGATCATTATCCATTATCAATCATTATCATTAATAGTTAAATGAGATTTATATAGATTATATAAATGGTATACCCTCTGGTAATTTAACATCGCTATTGAAAATGGTAATATCTCGTGGATTTACCAGAGGGTTAATAGGTGGTTCTTCATGATCGGTGCACTTCCCGAGACGTCCCAAGTGGGGTTGGATTCACCGCCGACGACGACCCGCCATGGTGAGATGTTTTGGTCATGGTGTTGGAGGAATCCGAAACAAAGATGCAGAAGAGATTTTTGTGTGTCCCACTCAAATGGACGTTCATGGTCTATCTGTTTTTGTTGATCTTGACCTGCTTTGGGGTGAAGCATTAGCGAAGCAGACTGCCTGCTGCGATTCGCAGTGATCTTGGCAATGAGTGGGCTCAAAAAAAAGAGAGCAAACCGCAAATCCCAATCGGATCCAATCGAGGGTTCTTAAAATTAGCCCCAAATCCTAGGTTTCGATATTGAAATGATCAAATCTTGGATGTTTCTGAAAATTCTGTGTTACCCCTTTGCAGCATTGTTTTGCCTATATATTTTAAAAAAAAAAACACATAAAATAAACTGGATGATAGTGCGGTGTCTCCCATTTCCAGACATCTGCATAAAATGATGTTACCAAACTAGCCAGTTTGATGCTTAAAGCCCAACTGGAATGATGTTCTTCACGACTAGTACCATGAATCCCATCCATGTTGAGCGTCGGGACCTTTACATCCGCAAAGTCGCGGAAAAGTTCGACCTCGGCAAAGTCGCGTCATGAGTTTTTGATGTTCAATGCAAGGGAAAGCATCGGTGAATACGGGTGAATGAGGGCTCAACTGGCACTGTGTGTGGATTCCTTCTGAGAGCCGGGGAAACAGTCAACACGCCTAGTACCTTTTGTGTAGCTTACTAACAATATAATATACCCTCTGGTTATTTAACATAGCCATGGAAAATCCCTCATAAATGGAGGTTTTAATGGGAAAATCATCTATAAATGGGCCATCTATACCATGGCTATGTTAAATAACCAGATGGTATCTCTATATACATATTATGGTCACACACCCATAGAATCTACCTCCACCATCCACAAAAACTCAATGTTTCCTGATCGATAGAGACAGTGACTGTATATTGATGATGACATGTTGCAAATGTTGATTATTTGCCATACCCTCTGGTAAACATACAAAAAGCTATTGAAAATGGCCCATTTATAGTTGATTTACCCATCAAAAATAATGGTGTTCCATAGTTATGTGAGTTTACCAGAGGGCAATACATTGCTTCTTATTTCGTGCGTTAAAAGTCATCTACTGTAAAACCTCTAGGGCGTCCTGAAAACCCAGGACCAACCCCCAAAAAGAAATGGCAAAGGGTAATATAGCAACCCAACAGCGATAGAAAGCTAAAATCCCTTAATCCCTTTTTTTGGGGGTTATAGTGCTATTTAATCCCGGGGTCAAAGCCCTGTACCCCTGGTTTCCACAGCAAAATATCTAGTGAGAAGAGATGATGTATGAAGATATGACATATTTTTCCATCCTCCTAGTCACCTACCCAAACAGCCTAGCTACAGATGCCTTCCAAAACAATCGACAATCTTATAGAATATCTATAATTATTAGCTTTCAGGTCGGATACCTATGGCCAATCTTAGATACGCAAATAAAAAGTTGAACATCATTGAAGAGTTGAAGAAATTGCTTAGAACAGATTAAAAGATTCCCATGGCAGATTGACTGAGGCCCGACGAACTCCAAAAGGTCCACAGAGTTTCCAGGGTTGCCACTCCTTTCCTGGAAAAACCAAAAGGTGGGGCCAAGCTTCGGACAGTTCTGGCCTTTTTTTAATGGGTGTTCTAAACTAATGTAGTTGGGGTGGTCATGGTAGATCATATTCATAGCTCATGTCGGGTTGATTTTACACGAAGTTCGAACTCGGTCAATAACTAATGTGAGTTTCGTTGGTGAGTTGACAAACCACTTATGACTGATTAATAAAACGCTTACAAACATGTAAGTCTATAAATATGGTTTAAAATTAATACGCGTTGATTTGAACTCATAGTTGGAAACGGAACTAACATACAAGTTGGTTGAAACTCTGCTTATCACAATGGTACTATGTCGCTATTGTAGATATATCAATGATATATCTGCAGTTGGATGAGTAAAATCTGCTGTTTTCCGGGAACCCCCTGGGGGAGGTCTACAAAGGGGTGGCGGCTTGGCGTATCTTCCAAATGACTTGACAATTTTCCTTTCAAAATATAACCGTAAAAGAACCAATGTCATGAAATGAACAATATATACGTATTGATAGTATCAATCTATCATTCATTTCATGGCTATTATCAATATCAATATGTCAATTTATGTCAATATATTATTCATGTTATGGCATTGTTTTTTTGAAGGATTGATACCATCACATGATAGAAATCCATTAGATGCAGGAAAACCAGAGCGCAAATAATTAAAAAAAATGTCCTGAGCTAAAAGGATAATATATATATGATATCATTGTGCATTAACACACATTGAAAACATCTTGGATCCTGCATGTTTTTCTCTCTCAGTCTCTTCGGTAGCCTGCAAACAAAAGAAAGCTGGATAGTAATCCCTTCCCCCTATTACTAAACGTCCCCCAAATACTAAAAACTAGGGTCCATCTCCAATTTTGGAAAATTTCAGATTGGCCAATTTGACTTTTAATTGATCCCCTTTAGAAAACAATTTAAAAATAAAGCAACCATTTGTGGGTGTTGCCCCCTAATACTAAAAACTAGTTAACCCTAGGATGTTTATTATTAGGGTCCGTCCAATTTTTTTTAGTCTTTTATATTAGGGCTTTTAATTTCTTATTAGGGCCCGCTTCGAAAACCAATTTTTGGCAATATTTTAAATGTGAGGAAATTTAATTGATTTTGAAATCGGAAAAAATTGTTTTTATTATTAAGGGTTTAATTTTGTTAATAGGGTCCGCTTCGAAATCCAATTTTGGGCATTATTTTAATTGCGTTATATAAGGAAATTTAATTGATTTTGAGATCGGAAAAAATAGTTTTTATGATTAAGGGTTTAATTTTATTAAAAGGGTTCCCTAATAATAAATACCCCCCTAATACTAAAAACTACCTGAGGTGTTTATTAATCGGGGGGGACGTTTAGTCTTAGGGGGAAGGGATTATATGATAGTATGCCCTGAAAGTGAAATGACTCATTTTACCCATAGTAATGATAAATAATCCACAATTACCATCAATTTCCCCAGGGTAATCCATGAGTCATCTCCCCGAACCCTCCTCTCGTTCCAAACCGTGGGGGTCGTCGCAGCCCTGGCGGGCTGAAAGCCGATTTGGGGTTACTTTTGACACAAAACAATCTGGGAATTGATCATGGCATATCATGGCACACCAGTACACTATTGTCCATTTTGATCTCCCCAAATAATTTGCAAAAAGTTGTCAGGGAAGTGAAGAGCCTCCAATTTCTATGTCATTTGCTATGGACCCCACAATCCCTTGGGGAAATCTGACATGTTATTGGTAATGAAATTTCGAGTGGAAAACAAATGTTGTTTTGCCTAGTACTGGATAGCGTTGATGCCATAATATGCAGTGTTTTCAATGTTGTGGTGTTGTATGTTATGGTAAGACGGTAAGTTAGTATGTGGTTCAGAAAATTACAGTAACAATATAATACAATATATATATATACTGTATATATAAACATCCCAAAAAACTGAAAAAAAAACATGCCCAAACGTTTTATCCGGGATCTTGTACATGATGTTTTCCCACAATTTCCTATTTCCCCGGTTTTCTTTAATTTGACCAAAAATATCAAAGATATTCAAAGATAATTTACTTCTGCTGAAACAACTTGGGGACCATGGTTTTTTTAGGCACAAGGTGGGTCCACTTAGCGGGGTGTTGGATCTGAAGACATTTGAAGCACATCCCTGTGCCTCGGAATGCCCCGTATATCAACAGTGGCTGAAAGGTTGTCTCAAAAACTCTCAGTCACATTGCAACATATCGCACTTGTAAATCCATTGGCGAACTCATTACATGGCTTAAACAAGTTTCAAACATGTCAGCATGGTCAAGACAACCCGCTTCTCTGTTAGTCGCCAACTTGAAATATGACACTTGTCAGCAAGTTTTGAAGTTGTTTTGGAGAACACAAAAAAGTGCAAAGAAACAACGGTGCGCTGGTATTTCAACATTGATCAATGCGGAGTGTCAATTAAAATGATCATGTGATTCCCGAATACCTTTGCTGAATTCCTCCACCTGCCCAAATATTGTATCGAAACTGCTGCGCGTGTGAATGTTGTACCGCTCTCATGTGCTAAAGCCCAAGTGTTCGGCTGACCCTCCGCAACTCTATACAAACATGTCAAATCCCAAGTTTGGCCTTGCTCCAACGACTGCGTGCATGCTCCCCAAAGGGCCACGACGCCCACCTGAAAACATGCATGGGTCCGGCATGGTTTCTCCTGTGAAACGGCTCTGAAACGATACAACCTAACTCTAGGCCACAGCAACACAGTTTTGGCACGATCATCCCAACGCCCGATTTGGTTTGATTTGAATCCATGGCCCTGGCTTAATGACAATTGGGTGCCGAGATGTGCCGAGATCCCCCACTCCATGATGAAGTGCGGCTTGTCGAACACATGCATCCTCGGGCCGAAACATCGTGCTTGCGGTGTGCGCGTCCTGTCAACGCTTCGGCGCGTCCGCCACAGCGCCTACTCCGAAGCCCCTGTCAACTCGCGTGTAAGTTTTGAGTTTTGCTTACAGACGATGTCAAAACTTGGTGTTGTCTGGTTCGCCGCGCGTTGAGTAAGCGATGCTCCAAATGAAAGACATCTGCGTCGGCAAGTAAGTGAGGTGAGGGGTGGAAAGGTCACATGGGTGTGGATCAAAGTCTCAAGCCTTGCCTCACAATGCCTCACATCTGTCTGTCACTCTCAGGCATGCCGTCAACCAATAGCATTGTCTGCAAGTCTGTCGGCGACATTCCCGGTTGTTGCTTCCAGTGGCACTAAGTACGTCTATTTCAAAAAGTCACAGTTTTGATCCATAGTCATCAAGCTGCCATGCTGGTTGTGGGTAACAACATCGCGCGGGCAATCGCGCAGTACAGGAAAAGATCGTTTGTGCGGCGTGCCATCTTGGAACATAGACACGTGACCGCGCCTCAGCCGCGTTTTATCGTGTCCTTCTGACAATTTTCAATCACATCTTTTGATGGAACCAAAGCTGTGCGCAACTCAGCAGTTTGTGGAACCAAAGCCTGGTCGATTTCGAAATCTCGAGAGCAAAAGTTGTGTTTTTCTTTGTCTCTGATCGTGTGCTATTCTTGTCCTGGCATTTTCTCTATGCGCATACTTTTATCCATAGATCCCCCAATGAATGCTCTTTCGTACCATCATACTTCCCTTTTGCAGGCATACCCATTCCATTATTATACTGTAGATCCATCTTTGAGGGTCCCTGGAACGGCATACGTCATGGAAAGCCCTAAAGAATCTTCAAGAATAGCCATGGTTTTTGCTTGGTACATCCCTACTATAATATGTATATATATATATATCCCCTACAAGTATAGCGATGATGGTATGGGTGTTTGGATCAGATTGTGGGGCACCCATGGATATCCCAAGCTGGGTCCAACCGAGCCTGACCTCTATTAGTTTGGTCCATTCCAGTAGCAGTTTGGTCCATTCCATGTGTTAAAAACCCTTGGGATGTACCCTCTGGTAATTTAACATAGCTATTGAAAATGGCCATTTATAGTGGATTTTCCCATTAAAAAAAGGTGATTTTCCATAGCTATGTTAGTTTACCAGAGGGCAACAATACTCATTTCCGTCGATTTTTTCCATCAAAAACCATCCCCATCCGGCTTCGGTCAATGTTCACAGTTTGCTGTGGAAAATCACCACTTCCATGGCTAACTCATGGGCCATGGCTTCCGTAGCTATGTGAAAAAATCCGGCTAATTTGCTGGTAAATGTACATTAAGTTGACGGTAGATGTGCATGAATATCTTCCCAAGTCCCGAAAGAAAACAATTGAAGTTCCACTTCATCGAGGCTTCATCATATGTTTGTCTCAAAAATCAAAAATGGAGGTTTCCTAAAATGGTGGTACCCCCAAATCATCCAAGTCATTAGACAACTTTAGTATTGAGACCTATGATTTTGGTGATTCCCCATTTCAAGAAACACCCATAGCTATCCTCTGGCAATTTAACATACTCGGTAGCTATGGAAAATGGCCTATAAAGTCAGAAATGATTTACCTACCGCTTTAGAATGCTGCTTCTCCAGTTCGCAAAATTCTTTCACAACTCACCAAATGGTATTCACCATACTAATATTTCCAGTTGTATTATTCACCAGTTGTTTTATTCACATATAGTCATATAGTAATGCAATATTGACTGGTATTCGCCATAATTATATTCCCATTCATATTCCATTAGATGGTATTCCATTCATTTCCATTCATAATAATGAAGGTATTCCCAGAATAATATGGTATTCATCATATTCACCATAATAATATTCCCATAATTCCAGTTGTATTATTCACCAGTTGTCTTATTCACATATAGTCATATAGCAATGCACTATTGACTGGTATTCACCATAATTATATTCCCATTCATATTCCATTAGATGGTATTCCATTCATTTCCATTCATAATAATGAAGGTATTCCCATAATAATATGGTATTCATCATATTCACCTTAATAATATTCCCATACCTCCAGTTGTATTATTCACCAGTTCTTTATTCACATATAGTCGAGTAGTAATGCAATATTGAATGGTATTAACCATAAGGTGGTTAAAACAATCATAAACCATCCCCAAAATCACCATTTGTATAGGTGGTATGGTTACCATTCCCAAATGGGTGGTAAATTATTGTTTTAACCACATTAATATCCAATCCCATTGATCATATCCCAATTAATATCCCAATAAATCCCATTAAATAACCATTAAAAAACCATTGTCCATTCATATTCCATGATCTTCTCATTCTCGCAGCGCTGAAGCCGAGACGACAAGAAACGCTTCCAACAACGCCTTCAAGCGCTGGCGCCGCTGCCGCGGATGGACCTTCATCAGGACCTCGGCTCCCAGAGATCGGAGATGGTATCATATAATGATTTAATATAGAATATAAATGAGTAAATCATAGGTGTAATACACATCTTGAGAATTATATATTCACTTCTTGATCTATTTAGTTAGTTCATGAGTTAGTTATATATATATATGTGCGTGTATGTAATATATACGCGTATATATATATATATATGCGGTGAAGAATTACAAGAATACACCAGCCTGAAATATCCTGAAACTTGCAGCGGGGACGCTTGCCCCTATCCGACGAATCTAACAACCGTGAAGTGCTTCGCAGCAGCGAAAAAAACATGTGGTACCCAGGGGCGGCTGGTGATTTGGGAATCCCATATCCCACATAAATTGCACATCAATCCCACATAGATCCCACATAAAATCACCATTTTGGAAGGTCAAAAATTTTTGAGCCGGTCCCAAGACTGGAAGGCTCCACAACCGGAAAATGGGGGATCTCTGTTGAATTGCCCAAAAGATCAACACGGTCTTGGGGGATCCTCCTCAACCAGAAAAACGTTCTAGCTTTCTTGACTGGAGGATACCTTCTGGTAAACTAACATAGCTATTGAAAATGGCCATTTATAGTGGATTTGCCCATTTAAAAAAAAAAAACATAGTTGTTTTAGTTTACCAGAGGATACTACAAACACTCTTCAACGAGCAAATAGGTTGGTCCAAAAGCAAAGTACCCCAACATCTACTGGTGATCACGATTGATCATCATTCTTACAACTTCAGAAACCCAGTTTTGGTAAGTGGATCGTGCCCGATTTCAGGCACAGCCCAAAAACTGTGATATTCCCATGATTGTCTCATTTGTTGCGAGTTGATATATATATATAGTATATAGAGTGTGTATATATATATATTATTGATATAATAGTATATCCATATATCAATATTATATGTATATATTATATTACATTCAATTACATTGCATTACATTAAATTATATTATATTACAGTATGTTATATTACACTAGATTATATCATATTATATTAGAGTCATATAAAATCACACTACATCCTTTCATATTCTATTTTATTAGATTTCATTACATTACATTACATTACATTATATTATGTTGTATTACATTGTATGAATATCATATGA
>Ga0126342_10006708_pt1 | contig 20469 bp, 22 predicted proteins | sample Cyp1metagenome_FD_92528 | JGI IMG/M metagenome (GOLD analysis project Ga0126342, IMG submission 92528) | Coral microbial communities from Lord Howe Island, Old Settlement Bay, Australia - Cyphastrea 1 metagenome | ecosystem: Host-associated > Invertebrates > Cnidaria > Coral ...
CCACGTGCCGCAGTAAAAAATGACAATTCCGGATTAAAAAAAACAAAGAAATTCATGAAAAGTGGTATTTCGTGTAGGAAAACATGAAAATCACAATTGACATGTACTGTGGATAACATGTCATAACATGCAACTTGCGCGGGCCTAAAAATTTAGCTCCGTAACATTGTCATTAAATAAAGAAAAAGAAGAATGTGCAAAACCCACATTTCGCTGTGGCGAAACAATGATTTTTGACATATGGATCAAGGAGAACCAAGATACTCTGCGGAAACCTAGGGCCCCGAGCGTATGTATATATATATACACATACGTATATATAATATATATATATGTATATATATAATGCAAGTTGGTACAGTACTATGGAAAATCCACCATTCTTAGATGATTTTATTGTATACAACAGGCCCCGTTAGCTATAGTTATATCCCCCACCTTGTAGCTATTGTAAATGGGCCCCCACCTTGTGTACAATTTTGAAGTGTTCCTTTGCCAGCTCAAGTGGGGGTACCTCCAAATCATCCATTTCAACAGGATTTTCCAGTATAAACCATCTATTTTGGGGTACCACCATTTATGGAAACAGCGTTGCCAGTGGATAAGTTCGTTGGTTTTCCCATGTCGCGGGTCGGTGCCGTTTCTCCAGGCGTTTTGGTGGCACGGCCTGAGCGACATGATTTTTTTCCCCACAAATCAGTGGCGGAAGCGGGTGCTGGCGGGTGGTTTCAGCATGTTTTTTCGCCCATAAACGGTGTCAAACACAATAAGAAACGCACACCAAAAGAAGGAGATCATTGTTGAGTTTCCCGTGTATACTGGCGACTGCGCTAGACAACGACCTGTCCGACGTCGCTGTAGTTTGGATTGGACTCCAACAATATGAACGAAGCGTTAGCTTGATGATTTTGTCGCATTCAGCCATGATATTGGCCATTACAAAAATCAAGCGGACGTTCCCATCCTTCCTCCAGCTGATTTCACGACAATGACCAGGACAGCCCGCATCTTGAAACTACCTATCCAGGAGCGCCTTTGGGAAAGGTATGACTCTGCTTCATGCTGGTAGCTAGTTAACAGCCTCCGGGAAAACAGTTAGCGAATTGGAAGCCCCCAGGTAGCTAGTTCGATGATGGTGGATCTACAAGACTAATTTGTGGTGCCCCAAGTGATGTGTTTTTTTTTAGCCAGATACAATAGATATCAATAGATTATATCATGTTGTGGGCCGTGGGCCGGCTTTTTCAATGGCTTTCTGTGTGGTACATGGGATTTTGAACCCGAGGAAACATATTCCCTACAGCTTTGCGTTCGTACTCATTAGTGGAACTGCTAATGGACTTAAGTGGGGCCCACCATGAACCAAAAAGTGCTTGCCCAATGCGTATTCCGTCGTTTCCCAAAGGTGAAATTGCTTGCCCACACGGGGCATTCAGGTGTAACAACATTATGTACACGTTTCACCTTGTACAGTTGATTGCATTGCCAATTAAGAAGTGACGTTTCATCAAGAGGAATAAAGGACCCATAGGTGTGCTGGTTATGTTCATTTGCAATGGTGCCCCAGTTCGTCTGGGAACTTGATTTGAAACTAAGCTAACTGTTGGGTGTACAGACAATATGTCTATATATTAGCTCGGTTTATAAGCCAGCAATCAACGGATTGGTTCAAGGGACATGTTACAGGAAACGCGTAGGAACCCCCTTAGTATTTCATAGGAAAAAACATGGTGTCCTGTGAAGATGCTCCCAACAAAACCAACGCATATGTCAACAAAAATCACTTTTGATGCGTGGGCACCGCAGCTGACCAGGGCTTTGAGCAGCTCAAGTGGCCACTTTTGGGGCCATGTTTTGGTTCCAAGATGACTGGAGGAGCCAAATTTGGGTCATTCAAAATACCCTTGTTCCACTTATGGTCCTGTAAACCAGGGCCTGAAATGGGATGACATATGATGACATATCTCCTGCAAGTAAGGTTGGTATATTCCAAAAATGCTGTATTACTTGTTCTTTGTTATCCCTTCTTTATTGAGGATTATGATAATGCTAGGCCGGAATAGGGGTACCATGGGATACTTAGTAACCAAACAGTATAATGAGATGGGATAGAGGTTTTTGTCAGGGTTCAAATAGCCAAGTCTGTTTGGTGGCTTTGGAGTTTCGATTTCTATCCCGATGGGGTGAAAAAAATCGGGTTGCAATCTTGCGAAACCCAGATCCATTTGCTGGACATCATTGAGCCAGAGATTTGGCAGCTTCAACAGCCCACCATTGGTTACCATGTTTCCTTCCTGACAATGATCCTCAATGACTTTTCCAGTGCAGCAATCAGTCTGTAACACCTCAGTATATTCCTCCGCTGCGAAGCCATTTGCAAGATCGAATGATTGGGACATGCATTTTGCTTGTGAATATGAAGATAGGCAGACAAAGTCAGAGTTTTTCCATAGATGCGTTTTCTTTCACATGTGTTGATGTCCTTTTGCTTTAATCTGGTTGTTCGGTCTAGACGCAAGCAGCACCCGTCCGCCTTTTTTTCAGCGGGCAGATCCGTTGGCCGTTCGGGCTGCCTAGTGGTGAATGGAGAGGTCAAGAGCTATGGTTGTTTGCATACTCCAGTTTCAAGCCAAGGAGCGACCAAGAGTTAACCAACCACATGATCGTTTGATCAAGTTTAATATGATCTTGCTTCAGAAAGATGATGTTTTTTCTGATTCAGCCGGATATGTGTAGTTGATTGTAGGTGTATATGATGTACAGTATCTCCCATCCCAAGTTGAAACCTTGCCTTACCGCAGCACATCAGATATCCATGTTCACTGGATCGAAGCCCTGCTGATGACTAGTTACGTACAACCCGACCAAACAAAGAAATCGGCGGATCGAAAAGGAAACCAATATCAATCCCAATGTTTGGTGGTTAGTACAACTAGTGAACCAATGTTTGTGGATGAATGGGTTAGTAATAACAAACTAGTGCAATGAATTGGATTCAACCCCAATGTTTGGTGGTTGACCAGTGAACAAAGGAATGGTTTGAATCCAATTCATAGCCAACTAGTCTCAACCAGGAAGGGGCCGCTCAGTTGCGATTTGCAAGACAACACATTTTGGCCAAGGCTGAAACAGTTGGGGGAAAATGATGGTCACACACAGTTGTTAAGTTTCATTGTTGTTGACAGATAATTTTGTTCATATATATATATATATATACATACATACAGTCATATATACATATACATATACACACATATACATACACATACACATAACATAACATACACATTTCATTACATCAATAACATTAATAACATTAAGAGCATTAAACAAACATGGAAGATCATTAAAACACATTAAACACATTATATATAAACATTAATACCATTGATAACATTAACAACATTAAACACATTAAAATCATTGATATCAATACTAATATTAATAACATCAATAACATTAATAACATTAATGCATACATACATTACATTTACACGCATCCATACATACATACATGCATGCATGCATGGCATGCATGCATGCATCCATCCATCCATCCATCCATCCATATATACATACTTAAATACATACGCACACACATACAGACAGACATACATACACATACACATTACATTCATTACATACATTACATACATTACATACTTTACATACATTACATACATTACATACATTACATACATTACATACATTATCATACATTATCATACATTACATACATTACATACATTACATACATTACATACATTACATACATTACATACATTACATACGTTACATACATACATACATTACACTACATTACATTACATTACAATACAATACAATACAATACAATACATACATTACATACAATGTTTACATTGCTTGCATACATTACATTACATTGCAATGCATTACATTACATTACATTACATTACATTACACTACATTAATGCATACATACATAACCATACATTACATAGATTACATACATTACGTACATTATTTCTTTTTACGTGCATTACGTACATTACGTACATTACGTACATTACGTACATTACATATATTACATACATTACATACATTACATACATTACATTATATTTCATTACATTACCTTACATTAATCCATACATACATAATCATACATACATAAATACATACATACATACATACATTCATGCATGCATGCATGCATGCATGCATGCATATATTTATATATTTACATGTAAATACATGATAAACAACTCAATCAATAACTCAATAAACTAATAAATAAACATATATATATATACATTTTATGTTGTTGCCTTCCTTATTTATCATCACCATTATAGTTTTTTTATTGCTGTTGCTACTTTTGTTTTTTTACATAACACTTTTGAACCATCCAACATGGGTGTGACCTGAATTTGAGCCAATCCTTTTTCTGCGCACCATATTTGTCATGGTCAAAAGTTGGATTGCAGAGCCATATTGGGGATATTGGGGAATGGTCATCAATCTTAGTGATTTATAAACCCATTGTAAGGATCCCCACCAGGGGCTGGATGGCAATAAAGCATATACCACTGTTTGACCCTAGCACAGATGGGAAGATCCGCGATGAGTCGCCAGGGAGATCATAGGACTCTCATTGGGGGGTCCATGTAGAAACACATTAGTTGATGTTTTGGAATTATATACGTATATATATATATACAATACATCCCCACAAATCAGACATAACCATGAAAAATTGGATGATGTTCCAATATTGCAAGTTATTTTCCGGCGCGGTTTTTGTCATAGCCACAAGTTGACTTTGGAAAGAAACTTTGGTGATTTTATCCCAGGAGGTCAATCGCGATCTCTGCAGTTATGACCCTTAAGAGCTATAAATAGATATAACCAGGATATAAACAGGATTATAACTCCTGCATCTAGTTGATTATATATATATATATTACATTATTTGGTGATTTCCCGTCATTTTCCCATCATTTTCCTAGCTGTAAGGGCTAGAACTGTACTCCTTCAGATCCAAAAACGGCCGCCAAGGTGATGGTTCTACCACCTGAGCTCCACCTCTATGCCGAGAACATTTTAAGGCCAGGGTTTTGCCACAAAAGGGAGATACATATTTATACATATGCATATATTATATGATGACGTCATCTATCGTTTGCACCTGGGATGTACTCTCCAGTAAACTCACATAGGAATAAAGTTCGATTCTGCAACTTCTCCGGATTGCGCAACTAGGATTGCGCAACTCTGCTTGCGCAACTGCTTTTGACAGATTGCGCAACTCCCAGGATTGTGCAACTCTGCAACTACACTTCCTCCAAACAATTCCAGCCCCCGTAGAACTTGAAAATGACACGTGCCATCCACAAGAGCAAGACGGTATCAAAATTCCCACCCCCATGGAACTTCAAACTGCTTGGAGTGTCCACAAGGTTAAGATGATATCAAAATTCCCACCCCCATGGAACATCAAAGTGACTTGCATTGTCCGCAAGGTTAAGACGATATCCAATTCCCACCCCCATGGAACTTTAGAGTTTCACAATACCAGTTTCACAATCTGACCCCACGAGTTTCACAATCCGCCTTTAGAGTTGCACAATCCCACTGTATAGTTTCACAATCCGAATTTCAAGTTTCACAATACAAGTTTCACAATCCGTGCGGCAAGTTTCACAATCCGACTGGCAAGTTGCACAATCCATGTTGCACAATCCGCTTGGGAAGTTTCACAATCCGACGGGAAGTTTCACAATCAGACGTTGACCCTCACATAGCCAGAACATATATCAGCTATATCACCATCATTATATAATAGCTAGATCATCGAACAACATGTTTGTGTTTTCCAAAAGACAAGGGTTACCTTACAATGAAGCTATTCCATGAAATATCCCCATCTCATCATATCCTCATTGTGATGAGTTATGCTATGGGTATAGTTATATATGTATTTATTATATTATATATATATATATATTTATAATATATATATATATATATTATTATATATTATATTATATTATATTATATTATAATATATTATATTATATTTTATATTATATTATATTAAATTATATTATATTATATTATATTAGATATATATGGTATAATATATATATATATATATATATTATATTATATATATATATATATATTATACCCATTATTTGTTCGTTATTTTTCCCTCACGATGATATTCCCATGATGTTTGTATTTCTCCCATGAAACTATCCACGTATGGTTTCCGCCAGGCGATTCCCTGAGGAATTCATGGCCCTCGGCGCACCCAATTTGGAGGTCTGACTGTTGGGAGCTACTTTGTTGTGTCTAAACATACCGGGTATGCTCCAAAAACCATGGTATTTTCATGTATTGTTTTTTTTCGAAAATAACTAAACAACCTAAAAATCTTGGAGATTCTCCCCTAAATTTTCAAAGCACTTTGGCACAGGCACAGGTTAATGCCCTGGATCGGGCGGGCCGTAGGTCATGTTCATTCCCCAAGAGATGAAACCAGAGGTATCTACAGTACACAGGTTGAACACTCGTTGACTAAGAAATGAGGTAAGATCCAAACAGTACTTGTTGGTAGATATGCTAAAGTACTGCCCGGGCATACAGATTGATAGACTGGCTATATTTTCGAAATGAAGTAAGATCCAGCATTTGGACAAACATATACATTAGTATGTTACCCGAACACGTTTTCTTTATCCATTATTGTTAATAATACATATAACATATACATGTTTCATCTACAAATATTGCTGCGCTGAGTGGCGAAAACGGTTCCTGTGACCAACGAGACTTGGTTGTTCGTTCACCTTTTTTCGACGCTTCAACCCACATGTTCCCAGGATTTTACGACATGCTCACATATTTTCCAATCATGTTCCAACCATGTTCCCATTGTTCCATAGTTGTCCTATCACGTTCCTATATTTTACCTACATGTTCCCATCATTTTTGTTGGATCTCCCTCATTTTGAGACCTGACATCCGTTCCAAAAACCACCAGGAGATTTACGACCTGCGGCCAAATGGCACCTGGTGGGCATCTCAGGTTAGCCTCAAGTCTTCATATCAAGGGATATTGATATTGATTCAATACAATATATATATATATCAAAATACCTATATATATAATATACATATACATAAACATATACATATACATATACATATATATAATATACATACATAATATATATATATGTATATATATATACACATGTATATAGATTTACATTTATTGTATATACACATATAAATATATACATACATATATATATATATATTCATAAACATATGTATATACATATATATTTATATAAAAATGGGATCTATGATTTATATAATCATGCACTATTTTTTTAGATCATTATGATTCAAACTTCAAATGATGGTTTTTCACGGAACATCACCGACTGGATGGATAGAAACTAATCTGTGCGTGGGTTTTGCTATGGAAAAATAAAACAAAGTAACCAACAAAAGACTTGTTGTGGACTATCAAAGATTGACCATGATTTGTTTGTTCATCTAAGTACAATTGAGTATGTATATAGTAGTTAAATTTGATGCTCTATGATCTTATTATACAACAAATATACACTTGGCTCATCTGAGTTAATCTTAGAATATTGTAGTTTTAAACCTCATATCCGTGCCAAGACACTCAGCCTGTACCCATAGAAAATTGCAAAAGTACAACAAATTAATGATGGGGTAAATAGTAGCCCCTTCTGGTTGCAGTGCCAGACCTTCATTTGCCAATAAGGAACATTTATTTACCCAATGATTGTAGGAACGGTAAGGACAAACACATGATTAGCCGCAAAAACATGTCATTGTTGTATTCGTGAAAAACTCAGGTATGGGAGCTGCGCGTCACTGCATCAGTTTTCTCAACCGAAAGCCTGAATCCTTCAAGCTTGAAACCCTAAACCCAAAAACCAAAAGAAACAGAAATGCAAGGAAACACATTAAACCTGAAACACCTGAATTTTGAAACCCTAATCTTAAATCCTAAAAGAACAACTCAGACTTTGTGGGCTTTGATGTATCAACTGCCGGGTTTCATGAAGGGCACGTACTATGGCTGGACCGCAGTTCTGTTTAGCTTTACTTCACCATGTTCTTGTTGGTGAGTTGAAGCAGCGTTCACTAGCAATACCGTTCAATACCGTGACTCAAATCTGTGTTTTGGTAAGTTTATTCCTCATCTTCCCAGAAACTCAACAGCAGGCTAACAAGCTCAACAATGTGCGAGTGAATAGTTTTCACGGTGCGACCCCCTAGTTATAAGTTGGTTTCTAACCCCCAGAAACTATATAAAATTATAAATATATTTATATATATATATATATATATATGTATAGACTATAGACTATAGTTATGTTCTCCACAAATCCAACAGTTAACCAGCAAGTTATGTGCTTCCCTCGACCCTCACGTGAGGTCCAAAAAGATGGTGGAGAGTAGTGCGGAAAAGACCATTGAGATCACCATGAGGCCAGGGATGGCCGGGGATTTGCTCTTGGATTCTTGGAGTTTAATCATGTCACATGGGGATATCATGGAGATTTCATGGGGGTAGCATGAGGAAAAAAGGAGGTAGATGATGTTACCTAGTTGGCAGTGTCACTTTTCTTTTGTTCATTTCCAACCAAAGAAAGGTAATGTTTGTTGAGGGGGTGGCTCAACCACCAAAACAACCAGGAAAAGAGTAATTTACAAGGACCTCACTCTGAGGTCACTGTAAATGTGGTTAGGATTGGGAATTCCAGAATGGCATGATTTCACGTTGGTGCAATACATGTTTGTCTGTTTGTCTGTTTGTTTGTTTGTTTTGTTTGTTTGTCTGTTTGTTTGTTTGTTTTGTTTGTCTGTTTGTTTATTTGCTTGTTTGTTTGCTTGCTTGTTTGCTTGCTTGCTTGCTTGCTTGTTTTCCGGAATGGTGATGATGAAATAAACAGGTGTTCATGGTGAAAACAGTATTTCTTAATTGATGAGCACTATACATGAATTGTGGTACATGATTTGTTCCAAGGTGATTATCATTTCCAGATGAATATATCCAGAATCATGAGCACACATAGTGCCGCAATAACCATCAAAGATAAATCTAGGAAGTATATCACTTTGGTGAACAACTCATAAGGAAATGGTGGATGTTCAGATCATCCACGCTCATTCAGCAACACTTCACCTCTAGTTATTGGCACCAAATACAGGTATATGTGATACACTTGTTTGTCTCCTAGAAATATCGAATCTATAGATGTGATGTCTGGAGGTCTAGTCCGCGAGTTTCTTTTTTGCTTCAACTGCAGGCGTTGGTCGGCCGGTAACCCGTATGCCCGTCGACCTCAGGGGATGCAGGGTGTGTGATGGCTGCCCCGGATTACTCCTGGAATTGCTGAAGATTATTTACCATCTGGTTATTTAACATAGCCATGGAAAATCAACATTTTTGATAGGTAAACCCAGGTAAACCATCTATAAATGGGCAATTTTCCATGGCTATGTCAAATAACCAGATGGTAAGTTATCTCATGGGAAATCCACCATGACTGGGGAATCGAAATTCGGGGAATATTCTTGGCAAGGGGAGGGATTCCTGAAGCAGATCCTAGTATTACAGCAATTTTTCGTGGTGGTTTGACCGATCCTACCTTGACATTACACACACAGTACTTTTATAGTTCGCGAGTTTGTCTACCAACTGGCATACACGGTGCTGTCAATCCAGCTTGGGACCCTGCATTAGACACGACTTCCACTGGGTTCTGAGTTTAAATACCTGGCAGGTCGTGTTCATTCTAGCTCATCCTCTTCAATGTTGCAATGTGTTCTCACTAAGAAACGGCATTCGTTTCGTTTTGATATTGTTTTGGGGAGGGGTGCATTCCATTCTGCAGACATCACAATTTTCTGTGGGGATTTATCATTATAAAACCGTTGAGCCAGGCTACATATTGTCTAAGTATTTTCATGGAGCCCTCTACTCGGATCATGACCAGTCAGAAACTACAAAATGCAGTTGTAAACAATCAGCGCTATATGACCCTCAAACTTGTCGAGCAAAATTATTACTATTTGGTATAGTATACCAAATGATAAATGTAACCTGCAAAAATTGGACTTTAAGGTCATCATATGAGACCTTGTTCAGAATCCCACCCTTTCTGTAGTGAGGGCCTATCTTAGAGATGATGCACTTTCCTACCTTTTTGTCATGCCTGGGGGGTCAGCCAAGGCAAATTACTCCATTTAAAAAATGGATGGCGCTAATTTTTGAAATGCGCCATCTATAGACCACTTGAGGGATGGGATGTTTTGCGCCATCTATAGGTTCCCGACACACGTGGTTGAAAACAACCTGTTTTCCTCTAGGTTAGTTTAAACTTAGTATTAAGATCTGGGGTCCATTTTTTTTTGGAAACCATAATTGTGGATTGCGCCATCTATAGGTTACCACTGCGTTCCATGTGTAAAGGGAAAGGGAAGGAGGAGGGAAAGGAGAAAGGAGAAAGGAAAAAGAGAAAGGGAAAGGAGAAAGGAGAAGAGGAGAAGAGAAGAAGAGGAGAAGAGAAGAAGAGGAGAAGAGAAGAAGAGGAGAAGAGGAGAAGAGGGAAGGGAAAGGGAACGGAGAAAGGGATAGGAGAAAGGGAAGCGAGAAAGAAGGGAAAGGAGAAAGGAGAAAGGAGAAAGGGAAAGGGAACGGAGAAAGGGAGAAAGGAGAAATACATTAATAAAAAACAACTCAACATATGATGATACACACATTTATAAATCATAGCACTGTATTTCTCCGAAAGTCAGATACGTTCATATTAGTTCATGTGCACAATTTTATATACATATACACGGTGGACCCCGCCTCGATAGCTCAGTTGGTGCAAATAGCTGCAACATCTAGGGTTTGTGGGGGGTATACAATTGTATATAGCTATAATTGGGGGAGTTCCAAGTTCCCACTTATAGCATCTTAGGGGGTTAAATCTTGATACATAATATATATATATATATATGATACATGGATAAACATTGGATAAACATGGATCAATCACCATGAGAATCTCCCAAGTCTGTTGGGTTCTGCCACCGTCTCAGGCCGGCCCGCCGACGATGGTTTCGCCCTATGCCATGCACGGTGGCTTTGCCGCCGCTCCACCACAGGTTGCGGTGTGCGGGGACTGGGACCCTGACCCTGCACTGGACTGGGAAAAGAACTTGACAATGTTCAATGAAGGTTCATATGTATTCTTCATTGCTGAACTTCCTATGTTTTCTTTGGTTCTCTCAGCAAGTCACGAGTCATGAAGAGAAACGTATGTAAACACAATGTTCTTGTTTGGCAAAAAGACTGATTGAGGTTTAGGGGGCCATCACTTCTCAGTGTGTACGTCATGTTCATTTCTTTATTTCATACTTACAAAGTGGGGGCCCGTAGATATAGTATAGATATGGTTTATGATACTCGGAACATCTTATAACCAGACCACAACCACAGTATTTATCCTCTGGAAATTTAACATAACTATGGAAAATCACCATTTTTAATGGGTAAATCCACTATAAATGGCCATTTTCAATAGCTATGTTTGACATAACCAGAGGGTATGCGGTTTTTAAGCCAAGAAACATGACTGAAGGGGGCCCTTGTACTTACTCTCCATCCCTGGGTTCGAGGCGGTTTGGAGCAGCGCCAACGCAGCAGTTGGGCTCCCAGTTGGGTTTCCAAGAACGGGATTCAGGATCTATGCTCTCAGTTGGGTATTGAAATAGAAGGGAAAACGTTGATTTCATGTTAGATTTCATGGGATTTCATAGGTTTTCCATGGTTTTTTTCAGATTTTCGTGGGTTTTTGATCGGAAGTTTGTTGCCATGGGCTTCGCAGTTCGGAGCCATGGGGAGCCAGGGTTCATACCTAGGGGCGCATTGAGTAGAATCATATAATTTCATACATATTATAATACTCTATATATACATATATATATAATGCTAATATACTAGACTATATAGTCTGAGATATAGTACTAATATACTATATACTATATATACTATAGTATATATATATACACTACATAATACTGTATTATAGTACGATATACTACTATCCAATACTGGTATATAGTTCAATAGTGAAATAAACTATCTGGGTAAATTATAGCGACCTCACTACGACCTCACTGGGAATCATGGTTAGTAAGGGAAATCATCCCCAAATGGGCTTAATTCAGGTTAGTGAATTATTATAATTTACCCAGAACTATAGCTGTTAACCATTCAATACTCATTATTTCGAACAACTTTGCGATTTAGCTCACTGGGGAGCAAAAACCAAGGGTCAACCTGCGATCCAGGAAGTAGACTGATTCCACTCGGCTCGAAGAGTGCAGTCAGAGCAAAATGTCCGGTATTTCAGGTCACATGTACAGACGCATGTAGATATCATATATACATATTCAATATATATATATATACATATATATATACATATATATATATACTTTCTTCAACTCAATACATCAAAACACACAAGTTGTCTGGAACCTCCATTCAGCGATCCGCGGTTTGGAAATTGCATCTCTTTGGGGGCTTTTTCAATTTGGACCAGAAGTCGCCATGAAGTCTGCGGATGAGAACCAGATTGTTTGGGACCTGCTGGAATGGGGCAATCTGGAAGCACTGAAGATACTGGGCCTCGACCCAGGTGGATGGGAACCAAACATAGGCGCTTTGCCATCCATGGTATATCTATGGTGGCGGGGAAGATCTCTTTATTGAGGGCCAGATGATGTGATGTTTGTGTAAAATCCGCATTGACTATAGTTACTATTAGTTCTGGTTGGTGGTTTGGAACCTGGCTTTTATTTTTCCATATATTGGGAATAATCATCCCAACTGACTAATATTTTTCAGAGGGGTTGAAACCACCAACCAGAGTTTGTCTTAAAGCCAAGAGTTCACCAAGGCAAATGCGCATCAACTGATCTATTTCTTCAAGAAACGACATCATGTTGTCGTCGGGTGCAAACCATACCATGGTGCTGGTACGTGGTCGTCACCCACATTTGAGTACATTTGGATGATTGTTAGCGTTAGCGTATGTCAGGGTAAGTATAGCCGATTCACTATATTTATGCATTATAATCATATATATATATATGATCTATACTCATAGTTACGTTAGCACTTTGCCCACCACTGCACCTTCCCCGCCATGGTCATCGACCCAAGGAAGTTCACGCCTGAGAACTTCGATTGGCGCGCATTGCATCCCACCGAAAAGAACACATTGAGACTCGGCGCTGGCTCGTCCTCTTCCGGGACGTTTTCATGGACTGTTTTTTTTTCTGAAGGGGCGCAATGTCTTTGTGTTGTTTTGTTGAAAATTCAACACCAAACACTTGGTAAGTTGTAATTTTACTTTGAAATAGAATGTTGACCTATTCTGAAATCAAGCTGTGAGGGATCTCGCTACATGAAGTTTGCACTCCAACATGGGGTGCTAGTTTTCTTCCCTCGGATTATGGGTGCCCAAAGCTAGATTGCCTTTTACATGTTTCTATTCTTTTGGCTGTAAACTAAACCTCTGTTTATATATATATATATGTATATATATGTATATACATACATATATATATATATATATAGAAACAACATGAATGGCTTCCCTCTGGGATTTCGAGTTAGAGGCGACTGGCACGGCTTTGATCTGCCTTTGGACACCCTTCTCGATCGAATCAGTGGCGAACCGATCCACTGGAGGGTTCGATTGTACCGTTACATAACGTTGCGACAGCCGGAATTGCATCCCAGTTAATGAAGCAAACCGTCCAAAACATACAATGTGAGGCCCCCTTCTACGTGATGTTTGTTGGTTTAGATTCGCCCCAGTAACTAGTTCGTTATAAGTACCATAAACCATATAGTTACTGGAGTTACAAGCCAACTTAGCTATCTTGGGGGCCTCACATTGTATGGGACAAGAAAAACAACTTCCCGAAGATGAAATTCCGGAATGCTGAAAGAAGGGGAGACTGGGACACGCCGGACACGTCTGCCATGTTGCAGCATTTTCACCATGCACTGATAGCAATTGGGTCCATGGTGTGGGGGGATAGTGGGATATCATTTATGAAGCTCCAATATGGTCTGGTTGGTGGTTTGGAACATGACTTTTATTTTTCCATAATATATGGGATCATCCTTCCCATTGACTTTTATATTTTTCAAGATGGTAGGTATACCACAAACCAGTGGTGAGTGTGAGTCCCATATACCCGCAGAATATGGCTCATTGTTCTACGGTATTGCTGCATGATCCCATACCCTCCCGTAAAAAATCGCCAGTCTGAACACTGCATAGTCCTCAAGTGGATAAGAACGGTCGCAAAATTTGAAGTCTAAATGCAACTTGTACTTAAATTACTTATATAATCATAAATAGTTATATATATATATACATCATATTAGATAATAATAATATGGGTTACATGCTCTTTACGGGGAACTTAGATTTAGTCATTTCGAGGTTTCCCAAAACGAGCATGGAGCCATAATAATAAGATATATAATTGTACTCAATTATAGCTGTATGATACAACATGAATATATATATATAGATATATGTACATATGCATGTTTTTCTCAAAGGTTAGAATTTCCACATGTTTTTCCCCAATTTTGTTGCTCCGGCAAGGCTCATGGAGGGAGTGGCTTGCGGACTGGCAGGGCCCAACGAAGCGCCACTGGACAAAAAACGACATCCGACATCCCAGACAGTCACTGTGGACATCCCAATAACTATGCTACTACGGTTATACATGGCTTAGAAACTGGCTATGCCATGTGGTATTTCATAGCTAAATAACTATAGTATATGTGAGAATTTATCAAAAGCTATACCATCTTGTTATATATACATCATATGCTATAAATCGGCTATAGATTATAAAGTTTAATCTAATCCACTTATTGTCCAATGGAACTGCGCAGAGACGAATTTGACCCTTAATTTTCGACGGTTGCGTTTAAGTCTGATCTGTCGATTCAGTTGTTTGTGGTTGACTTACCATGTCATACCATGTTTGTTGGTGCTAGTTGGGCCTCCTATCTCTTGATGTAAGACTCCGAATTTTGTTGTAAAATTATAATTTGCATTGGTTGGTGAAATCGTTTTATTTGCGCCCAAATTTCACTCATGTGTTTTGATTGTCTAAGTATGTCTACGTATGTCTACGTATGTCTAAGTATGTCTAAGTACAAAATGATGTTCAACTTTGAAAATCAACAAAAAAACTACGGTCAACTCCTATGGTCTACTCCCAAAGTAATTTGTGTAAGGTATAAGGCAAGGAAATGAAACCTCCAGGTTTGTCCAAACATAAGGAATATATGACGGGTAGACGGTTTAAGTTTAGCCACTTCCACAAGTTGGTGTAGCTAGACTACATCTTAGTTAGTTAAAACCCATCAGTTCATTTTTGCCCTTAAAAATACCTACAGTTATGGCCCGTAAGAGTTGCTTTTTTAAGGGATGAAATAACTCCTGCAACTACTTGGTGATATATTGTACAATGTGAGGCCCCCGTTCGATAGCTAAGTTGGTTTGTAACTCCAATTTCACTATGGTTTATGGTACTTATAACGAACTAGTGACTGGGGCGAATCTAAACCAACAAACATCACGTAGAAGGGGGCCTCACATTGTAAGATACCCTCTGGTAAACTAACATAGCTATGGAAAGATCCACAATTTTTAATGGGAAAACTCACTATTTCTATGACCATTTTCAATAGCTTTTTGTATGTTTACCAGAGGGATATTGTAAGCCAGAGGGATATACTATGATATAATTATAGATAATTATAAATAATGGGGTTATAAACTATGGTTAACTATATCATTAACTGTCGGGTTTTGGATTATTCCCACCTCATTGTCCCATTCCAGGTATTTGGACATCATCGAGTGGCTGGTTCGCTCCGGCGCCGATGCAGGGCAGCGGACGCCCTCCTCGAGTCAAGGCCCAGGGACGTTGAACCCAGAAAAGCCATCCCAAGAGTGGTCGAAAACCATGAGTTAACCAACAAAAAATGAAGATTTAACCATCAAAAAAGGTGGGGATTTCATGTTTATAATAGGATTTATAGCCCTTAACAGTTGTAACTCGCTTGTAAACTTGTAATATAATGATATATAATGATACATAACCTTAGTCTACAGGAGTTATAATCCCATTTATAACTGTTCAGGGCCATAACTGTAAACACCCATTGCATGGTGACAAATATGTGTAAATCCCCCTACAAAACCATGGTTCCTTGGGGGTGTGAAATATTAGGGGATCTTCCCAATCGTACTACGCATCCCCCAGAAACCATGGTGGATGTAGGGGATTTACACATATTTGGGACCATGCAATGGGGGTGTTCATATAATATAATGATGAACTTACATGAACTTGTATGTCTTTGTGTGGGGACGGGATTACAACTCAAAGAATTGTTGAATTTATGATAATTAAAACTAATACACGTAGTTAATGGGGCTTATGAACCAACAAGGATGACTTGGCGGTCAACCATACAGCCTGAGGTTTTTGTGATGTTGCCAACAAAGGATGAATATCGTGACCGTACTGTTTTTCTTTTTCACGAAACCACATGTTTTGCCCCAACAAAGACGGATTTTCAGACATATTCAGAACTATGGGGCGCCAGAACTAAGTTATAAGTGATTTTGATTACCCTCTGGTCATTTAACACAACTATGGAAAATCATCATATTTATAGTGATATTTCCCATGAAACATGGTGATGTTCCATCGTTTTTTGTATGTTTACCAGAGGGTAACTGTTGATGAGTGGCTTCTGCGGCTATTTCTGGGGTGTGCTCCCTACGACTACCATATAAAAAAAGGCCCGTTACCGTGGCACGGTGCCCTTAACGAATACGAATATCACTGGCTTAGTTGATGTTCTGTATAATCAACCTATAGTAATCTATAGTATACTATAGTTGCAGGACTTATTGTTTATTTTCCATAGAACCAACTATATAGCTGCAGGCAGGAATTATTTCATCTATATTCGGGCCCTGGCTTAAAAAAAACAAAGGCCATAAACATCTCTAGCATCCCAATCTTCGCCCATTCGGCGCAGGAAACTACAGCATTTGGTTGATCGAAGATCCAGACAAGACCAAGCTTACGGTGGCGTACAAGGGCCACTCGGCCATCTCCTACCTGCTCGCCTGGAAACGTGCCTTGGCGTTCGATAAAAAGGGAGGATGGTGGAGAACTTTGTGACTATCACTGATATGATATCACTGATTATAACTAGATAATAGTCCTAAAAATCTAATAGATGGCCAAAACAACTGATATAACTAGTTCATGTTTGATATAACTAGCTATAATAGATATCAAAGACATGCTTATAATTACCCAATGACGGCTGGGCAAGGTGAGATGATCGTGATCGCTCTCAGGTTTGAGGCGATTCTTCGTGATCATCCACCAAGAATGATGGCCATTTATGACAATTTATGACAATCATAGACTCTTCTCATCAATCATTAAAAACAATGTACATGATATTCTGATATGTTGCATGTTTTTTTTTTTTTTTCTGAACCATGATGATCATAGTCTATGATTCGATGAATCATGACTGGTTGGTGGTTTGGAACATGTTTTCCATATATATATATATATATATAATGGTATGGGATAATGATGGTTAATGATGGTTAATAACGGTTAATAATCACTGGTTGGTGGTTTGGAACATGTTTTCCATATATATATATATATATGGGAATGTCATCATCCCAACTGACGAAGTCCATCATTTTTCAGAGGGGTAGGTCAACCATCACAGTTCCGGCTCCGAAGGCGAACTCCAGGACAAGGCGAACTCCGATGGGCACGGGAGCCACGTGTTTACGTTGAGTACACGGTCAGTGGGGCCTTTGCAAAGGGTAGCTAAGTTATGCTAAGTTGGTGCAAATAACGCCAAGCATTCTCCAAACTATATAGTTATTGATGTTATTGGGGGTTACAAACTAACCAGTCCCCCGATTTTTGCTTGTGGTTCAGGGTCCTGGTGGGAAGTCCTTCATTGAGATTATCCCAGTAGTACCGCACAAGGCGGTGGCGGAAGTTTCAAAGATAGGACGCTATAGGAGAGGTGAGTTGTTGTGATGCATGGATGGCAGATCGAATCCACTGATGGACTGAAAGGTGGTTGGAGTTGTGTTTTTGGAGCGGTTACAATGGTTGCAGTGGTCACCTGGCCGGTCACCTCACCCACAACTGCTGGATGTAGTGTGGTGTAGTGCAGCTGCAGTTGTATTCGTAGCGTAGCGGAGTTGTAGTTGTGGTGTGTAAATTAGTGTAGTGTAGTTGCAGTTGGATTTGTGGTGGTGTAATGAGTGTAGTGTAGTGTAATGTAATGTAGGGTAGCGTACTGTAGTCTAGTGTAGTGTAAAGTAGCGTAGTTGTAGCTGTAGTTGTAGATAGTGTAGTGTGGTCTGGTGTGGTGTGGTGTGGTGTAGTGTAATGTAATTAGTGTAGTGTAGTGTACTGCAGTTGTAGTTGTAGTTGTAGCTGTAGTTGTAGTTGTAGTGTAGTGTACTTGAGTGTAGCGAAGTGAAGTGTAGCGTAGTGTAGTGTAATGTAGTGCATTTGTAGTTGCAGTTGTAGCTGCAGTTGTAGTTGCAGTTGTAGTCGCAGTTGTAGTTGCAATTGTGGTTGTAGTTGTAGTTGTAGTTTGTGTTGTGTAGTGTAGTGTACTGTACTGTAGTCTAGTGTAATTGAGTGTAGCGCAGTGTAGTTCAATACACTTAGTATGGTGTAATGTAATGTAGTGTAGTTGTAGTTGTTGCAGTTGTAGTTGTAGTTGTAGTGGAGTGGAGTGTAGTGTAATGTAGTGGTACTTGTACTTGAAACTGCTACAAAACATTCACGTTTTCTCACTTTTGACAACATGCAGAATCCCTTGCGCCTGCCACGCAAAACCACATCTGAACGTCCAAAAGTGATTTCAAAAGTGCTCCGAACCCTTTAGTTTTAAACACTTTTGACTTCCAAATGTGCTTCGTGCCACAACGGCGTGCACTTTTTTGACATGTCAACTTCCAAAAGTGGTCCGGCACAGAGGTGTTTTCATTTTGGCTTCGAAATGTGCTTCGCGCCACAACGGCGTTCAATTTCTCATTTCTCATCTGGCCAGATGGCTCCGCACCCGCCGCTTTAGCGAGCCTGCTTTTGGACCCTCTGGAGCCACAAATCATTGGAAAAACGCAGTGATTCGCGACTTTGCTACCTTTTCGCGCACCTGCATCTTCTTTCTTCTGGCTCTTTCTCTTCTCTGATCTTCTTTCTCCTTCTCTTCTCTTCTCTTCTCTGACTCTTCCCACCTCTGCTTTTTTATCTGCCCATATTGCCGGAATTTTGACTCCTAAGTTTCCTTCGATAACTACCAGCTGCCACTTACCCTGCAGTAAACGTAGATCTGGAGAACCCATCATTTAAATGAGATCGTTTCCTATGGGAACCAATGAATTTGCAGATCGATCTATGTTAATTTACCAGAGGATACCAGAGGGTACAAGGTGGAGCCACGTAGTTGCGTAATTTGGTTAATGACTGGGCTTACTGACTGTTGGATTTATGGAAATATATCGAACTAGTTAGCTGGCTTTCAAAACCCACGTCTATCTGATGGTCCCTCAGTTATGACAAGTTATGACTGTTGGTTTATGTTTACCATAAGTCCAGCCATTCACCGAGCTGTATCAAGTCATAAACCGACAAACCGCCAACTAAATTTCAAATAATTCCCATCCAAATAGCATTCAAATGCCATAAATCGCTATAGATCCCCAAGTAGATCCCATAAAACTCTATACAAATCACCATAAACCAACTACCTAACATGTCACGACTTCGGATGAGTTTCGCCGGTGAACTCCGTGGCTTAGGGGCCGTGGCTTATGCCGCAGGCGGAGTGGTCCGAGAACTTGGCGTATTTGGACAAGGCCTTGGCCAAGATCACCTTGGCCACGCGGCCGCGCTCCTTGGGCCGACCGAAGGTGCGGCGCCTTTGGGAGGAAAATCTCAGAAATCTCCTGGGGGCATCATGGGGGATAGTGCATATTATATATATATATATATATTTGTCATGTTGTATAGATAAAGGTAAATGTCTATCTGAGTCATGTATAATATGATATTTATATATATTATAAATATAAATAAATAAATATATATATACATACTTAAATATACAGATATTTATATATGTGATATCTGACCCTGCGAACCAAAGACCTCGTTAAACTTGATCGTTTCAATGAACATGTTTTACTTGTAAAAGAACGTACTTTACTTGAGCTAATTTTTACCAAAGCTCCGTTGATGCAGTGGACAAATGCG
>Ga0126342_10006709_pt1 | contig 20468 bp, 21 predicted proteins | sample Cyp1metagenome_FD_92528 | JGI IMG/M metagenome (GOLD analysis project Ga0126342, IMG submission 92528) | Coral microbial communities from Lord Howe Island, Old Settlement Bay, Australia - Cyphastrea 1 metagenome | ecosystem: Host-associated > Invertebrates > Cnidaria > Coral ...
GGTCGGTATGGTGTCAAAGTCTATGATGCCTGTTGTGTATCTCGCGCTTTTCAGCTACTTCTATTCAACCTTGTGTAGCAGTAAGTGCAAGGATGATCTCCTGGCATTTCTGCGCACATGCGTCTACATTCAATGATGCTAAATTAAAAACGTTGTTTCAAGTATTTTCAAGTGACTAGATATGCATAGTCGATTGAGTCCCGAGAACAAAGAGAAGGCATCAAATCAAGGCTAGACTTTGCGAGTGGGCGGATAACCACACTTGAAAAGGCAAGCGTATTGGCAATATGCAATCTGATTGACTCACTGATTTACTCACAGAAGAGTATGCAAAAGGCCCCAAAAAAAATCTAAAGTCAAAGGTGCACTGGCAAACGTGGCGTTTCCAGTGGCATCTCTTGCCTTCTCTCCCTGGAGATCTCATAGCTGGGCTTGTCAGTGTCAAACACGAACCCATTGTGACAATCCAAAATCCAAAACTTTGCATCAATCATTGTGACGCTTTGCACATGATTCGTCAAGCGGCCAAGGGCTGATCTCACTTGTCACAATAACAACTGGCACATCCAGGTTGTTGCTTGTGTACCTGAAAGCATCTTTTGCACCAGGTCTCAAAGTCTCAACATAACACGACTTTCTGCTCAAAGAAAATCGGGAAAATGGTGACAATAGTAGCAATATTTGATACACGACAATAATAATAATAATAGTACTTTATAATATATATATAATATGTAATATATAAAATATATTAAAATATATAAGATATAAGATACAAGATATAAGATATAAGATATAATACATGACATATAACATATAACATATAACATATAACATATAACATATAACATATAACATATAATATTATAGGTTCTACTGTCAATGATTCTAATAGCAATAACACTCATTGGTTTGTGATGTTGTATGATAAATCTCAAAAATATTGCTAGTATTTTCATGGCTCAATACGATTCGAATGCGATCCAATACGCAGGCAGAATCGGCCAAACAACTCTGGGGGCACTTTGGCTCCGAAAGGAGCTGCTGTTCCTGCGCGTCTTTCACCAGGTCCTCCTTGGCCAAGGGGGATGAAAAGAATTGAAAAGAGGGAAACAAATGGGAGCAAACTCAAACGCAACAAACGCCAGCTCTGGCTTACTTAGTTTACTTAGTACTTCCCAAAAAGAACAGAAAACATCAAAATCGCACATGGAGTGCTATGTGATCTTGCTGTAACTTGGCGGCAAACCATGTCAATGTCTCGGAAGACACTCAAGGATCCTTGTCGACTCAGCTGGTCCTTGGAAGTGCACGGATGTGCTGTGGCCCGCCGGTAGAGAAAAAATGCACATAAATCACATAAGCGCACAAAAAGATACAAAAAGTGCAAAGTCGTGTGATAACGGTAGCAGCAGGAAAACAACAATTCGCGCGACAAGTGAAATCTGTCCACATCAATCGAAACTGCAATCTATCCACATCTCAAATTCCTAGCTAAGTCACAAGTTTTTTCGACCCGGGGCCCTGGTAGGAGCCATCATCCTCAATGTCCGCGGCCTGGCCATGCCACCGCAATGCTCGGAATGTTGAAAGGGAATCAGGTATACTGTAATTAGGTATAATATGATATTTTAATGTATTTTTTAGGTATTGGTGAAGAATAGTTTTAGGATTTGTTTGATAAGGTTTGGGGTGTTCTTTTAGATTTTTTTCCTTGTGCCATGTGCCTTCTATTTGCAACAGTTTGGAACTAGAACCTGTCATTTTGTATGGTATTTGCTACATTTTGGCATGTTTACCTTCCATTTTGCGCGGTATTTGCGATATTTTTGGCACTTCAACCTCTCATCTTGAGTGGTATCTGCTACATGTTGGTAGTTCACACGTTCATGTGGGTTTCTTTGGGAATCTTTAGGGTTTCATTTTGTTTGTTTCTTTAGGGTTCATTTAGGGTTTCTTTAGGGTTTCATTTAGGGTGTCATTTAGTGTGCATTAAGGGTATCTTTCGATTTTCTTTAAGGTTTCATTTAGGTTTAGCGTTTCTTCAGGGTTTCATCTAGGGTTTCTACCTTCAGGGTTTCATTTAGGGCTTTTTTAGGGTGTCAGCAGAAAGGCAGAGAAGCAGGAAAATCAAAAAGCGGAGATGCAGAAAAGCATAGAAGCAGCGAAGCAGGGACAGCAGAAAAGCAGGAATAAAAAAAAACAATTCTTAAAATAAATAGCCCTCCATTAGGTATATAATTAATTAGGTTAATTAAGGTTTAAAGAATTTGAAGATAGATTTGACCAAATTTGTTTTGATTTTCTTTTAGCTTGCCACCCACCGCAAGGCCACTAGCCTGCACATCAGTGTCCCGATCTGCCATAGAACCGATATCCACGTCCTGCAGTTCCAAATTCAATCTCTTTGCTTGAGAAGTTCGACAAGGTTTGGCCGTCGTTGAATAGTTTCACATTGGAGCATCACAAAAACGTGAGTAAACCGTTCTCCACGGCACTTCTTCACGGGTCCTCAACGCTTCGAGCAATGCAAACTGCCCGAAACGTTGGTCAAAGAGTCAGCAAGGAAAAATTAAACTATGTTTGAATCTATGGAAGGCTGCAGCAGCAGCAGGATGAAGAATCAAGCAGAGTTTGATTCGATCATGTTGATCTGTATTCCGATTGGGCCGCATGGAGTCACTACATGTCACTGCAAAATGCTCTCGACTGGATAAGTTTAAACTCGGTTCGCGCTGAACAATTCCAGTGATCGGCATTTATTTCAGCTTTGTGAGGGAGGCTTCAACATCTCCCAGTGAGGCTTGTCCAACTGCACACCGCTGCAAGCTGCACCATTTTGGGCGCTCGCCACGGTTGCTCTACTCTATTTACAAAGCACAAACATGTGCGCCAAAAAAAAGTCCAAGACGACGGCATAAACACACCAGACTTCAGTGTGTTCACGTTGAGGACCAAATGCTGCGTCAAGCCTGCGACTGCCAACTGCTGCTGCTTGAATCCATGATATGAAATGACATGAATAGGAAATGTGTCTGAATGAGACTCATTCAGACATGTCCTCCTGATCACACTATAATGCCTCCAGGAATCTGCCCCGCCGCGCCATTAAATGGCGAAAGACCTGAACAGGATGCGCTTTGATACATAAAAATCATGAAATTTCAATGTATACAATGAGGCTCTGTCACGGTATCAGATCAAGCTGCCTCCGCAGCGAGAGCCTCTTCCTGGTTCTTGTCTGGGTGCCACTTGAGGATGAGATTCTGCACACGAGACGTCGCACTTTGGACAAAGTTCGAGCAAATTAAGAAATACCCAGACATCGTGATTGTATGAAATCGACAAGTGCAAGCAGCCTTGAAGACCCGCCGACGAGTTTCCAAATCCTGCATGAAGACCAAGCGCCAAGTTTGAGATTGCTCATTTTGCATATGTTGGCATCGTATTTCATCGCGAACACTCCACAAGACCCAGAGGGACAGTGACTGGGGCTAGGACAACCTATGACCACCAAATTAGCGTATTGCCACCGAGTAGCTTTGCACTGAGACTGGTCCAACTCATGGTCTACCTTTGCGATGAGATCTGATGCCTGCAATGCAAGCGCAGTATCTTAAAGGTGAAAATATCCGTCAATCGTTGATATGATGCATCAGACCGTCTCCACTGAACCGACACAGCCGCTTGCTTTGGCAGGCCAACTACACGAGAACCAAAGCAGGGCCATCCCCCAATCCACACACTGGGACACAGTAAAGTGCCACAGATACAGACTTCAAGGCACCACCAACAAATGACCAACAATGGCTGCATCCAAGCCGATTCTGTGCTTCAGTAAATTTCTGGAAATCGTATTATGAATGCATAGCATAGCGCAGTAGTGTGAACTTGCATGTTTTCACCTTCGTGTAGCTCAATGCGCAGGGTGCAATGGTCAAATATGTCAAATACATTCATACACTGTACTTCTGCGGAAGGAGTGACCAACCTCAGGCGCCGCAGCGGTATCAGCTGCCACCTGCTCAATGCCGCATGGAAACAAATAGAAACAAGTAACAAGGGGAACAACATGCCTTGCAAAGGTCTGATTAGCTCAACTCTTTTAAATTCAAGGCAGGATGACACGAGGGTTTGCAGAGCTGTCTCCTTAGCTCTAGTGAGCCCATCTATTTGGAAAGACGGGACAGTGCAGTGAACACCAGTAAACACCTTGGGTAAAACTGAGACTGTTCAAAGAATGATCAGGAGTACATGCGCAAATTGTGCCTTCTTGACTCAAAAGTCAAAAAAAAAAACATCTGCATCTCAACTCTGCTTCGAGAGAGCTAGGTGACTAAGCCTTTGATATACCCCAATTGGCCGCTACCAAAGTTGTCCGTAAGGCATCGACTGGCTCCAGTGCCGCTCTTGCTCCTGCTGTCATGGAGTCAACATGTGACAGTCTCATGAGTCTTCCTCAGTCTTCCAAACCACAATGAAGGCTAAGTGCGTTTTCTAGCTTTTCCAAATATCCAGATTCGCCGAAAAAACTCTTCAGTCCTGGAAGCATTGCCAGCGCCTCGAGGTGACTCCTGGGCTGGACAGGAACAAACTGGGATGGCAGCCATGTGCAGTACCTTACAACTCTGGCAGTTTGTGAAGCACAATTATGTATGTACAAGATTATACAAACAAAACCCATAAATATCATAAGTACATAATATATATATATATATACACACACATATACCACATGTATGCCGCATATCCGCATACATGCACACACAATTTGCATGTCTATCTATATATCTATATGTACTGTAGTTGTATATATGCATAGAAACGTATGCATGCACATAGCCATGTATGGATTGTGTGTGTACGGGCATATGTGTGCCTGCGCAGATGTGAATTTGTGTATTCAAGTATGTATCTCTCAAGATCTGTGAGTCCCTGTCTGTCTGCACAAATATCCATATATGTATACATGTGTGTGTATGCATACATGTATACCACATATGTTTTACAATGTTGTCTAATATGTCTATACATCCACATGTATGTATGTCCATGTCTAGCTCTGCACGTACGCGAGGTGCACAGGGATTTGTATTGTATGTCATATGTACATCCCACATGTATGATTTTGTATGCCTACAGGTATCTCTCCAGTCAAGACCACATGCATCCAATCATGCGTATCGAGAGCATGGGCGTATACACCGACCCCGGCCGACGGCAAGGGGGAGCGCATCAGGGAAGAGAGGTTGTGGACAACAAGAAATGCAACAACGGTTTTTGGGAAGTTTTCCAAAGTAGCCGAACAGCAACACCAGCAAGGAGCAACAGCAGCAAGATTTAACAGCATTGGACAAGTGTTTTGGTATTCTGTAGTAGGGTTCCAGAAGGGACGTTAGGGATTTCTGGTGGTTCATTTTGGCGCCTTTTTGAACACAAAATTAGGTGGTGTTTGGGTGTGGCGAGGCCAGGTGTTTCGCATCCTGGAGCTGTCATTTGAACAGAAGGAGCAGCAGGAGCACGAGCAGCAGCAGCAGCAGCAAGAGGAAAAAGTAGCTAAAATCATCCTTTTCTAAGTAGCTAAAAAATAGCTGCAAAAATATTTTTTCTATTGGTTTCAGAAGTTACGTTAGGGAGTTTTGAGGTGCAATTTCGGAGTTTTTCCGTCCTTCACTGCCATGGGAATTTGCCGCTGGGAGTGGTTCGATTTTAGGAGTCGCACCTTCCAATACACTTCACTACATTACTCTCCACTACACTCCAGTACACTACAACTACAACTACACAACTACACTCCACTACACTAAGTTACACTACACTACACTACATTACACTACACTCCGCTACACTACATTACACAACACTACACTACCTTCCAATACACTTCACTACACTACACTACACTACACTCCACTACACTACAAATACAACTACAACAACACAACTACACTCCACTACACTCCACTACACTAAATTACACTACACTACACTACATTACACTACACTACACTCCACTACACTACATTACACTACACTACACACTACACTCCACAACACTACAACTACAACTACACAACTACACTCCACTACACTCCACTACACTCCACTACACTCCACTACACTAAGTTACACTACCCTACACTACAATACATTACACTACACTCCACTACACTACATTACACAACACTACCTTCCAATACACTTCACTACATTACTCTACACTACACTCCACTACACTACAACTACAACTACAACTACACTCCACTACACTCCACTACACTCCACTACACTCCAGTACACTACATTACACATTACACTACACTACACTACCTTCCACTACACTCCACTACACTAAATTACATTACACTACACTACATTACACTACACTACACTACATTCCACTACACTCCACTACATTACACTACACTACATTACACTGAACGACACTGCACCACAGATAGACAGGTAGACAGATAGACAGATAGATAGATAGATAGATAGACAGATAGGCAGGTAGACAGCTAGACAGATAGACAGATGAAAGCGAGAGAGAGAGAGAGATATATATAGATAGATAGATAGATAGACAGATAGAAAGATAGATAGATAGATAGACAGACAGATAGACAGGTAGACAGCTAGACAGATAGACAGATGAAAGAGAGAGAGAGATAGATAGATAGATAGATAGATAGATCGATCGATCGATAGATAGATAGATACATAGAAGATAGATAGATACGTAGGTAGGTAGGTAGGTAGATAGTCAGAGAAAGAGAGGGAAAGAGAGGAGACCTCAAGCACCTTTGAGTCCATCAGTGGATTCGCTCTGCCATCCCTGATTCACAACAACCAACCTCTCCTATAGGTTTCCTATTATTGAAACTTCCGCCACCGCCTTGTGCGGTACTACTGGTATCATATTACGTTATATTGTATCATATGATCATATCGTGTCGTATCATATTGTACTATCACATTATATAATATATATATATATATTGTATATTATTGTGTTATATTGCAGTATATTGTAGTACATTGTATCAAGTTATGTATCATATTATGTCTTATCATATCGTATCATTTTGTATTGCGTCGTGTCACATCATGTGATATCATATCTTATCATATCATTACAGTGTAGTTCTCATATAATCTATATAAATATATACATATGTAATCATATGTATATATATATCATGCAAGACATACAAACCATACAATGTGGAATTGTATCAATGTGTACATGTAGTATGTGTCTATATGTGTCTCGTCCTTGTCGCGTTTATTGCCATCACCTCCCAGGTCAGGGAGACTGCTGCGCTGATTGGATCTGGCGTACAAGTTTTGTCTACCACTGCGAACCTCCACCAGGAGCTTGATCAGTCTTCGGTTCCTGGGGGTTGAAGCAATATGGCTCAATATGGGTCAAATGATTAATTTAACTTGTCATTTTTGCCAGTGGTACTGCAGATTTGAAGGAAAGCTTGTGAAACTGTGTTGGAGGCATTCCTCTAAAAATCTCCCAAACGCGCATCGTTGACAATCTTGGACCGGTGCACCTGACTTGGGGCCGAGGCTGAGCTGTCTTTGGCGCCTTCGCAAAGCTTCAGAGCCAACCACTGAATTCAAAAGAAAAAATCAGCGAACGCATTTCAAAATAGCTCAAAACATTTGAAAGATCTAGACTTGCCAGGCACCTCCTGTCTTTGGGGTGCTTTTCTTTGTGGGGCCATCATCAGTGTTTGCCTGTGGCATCTTCGAGGTAGCAGGATCAAATTCTGGCAAGAAAAGCTCTCGAAATCACGGAATCTGAATATCATCCACCTGTCCAGGAATGTTTGTCTCAGTTTCTCCAGGTTCTGCCTTTCAAGCAGTCATGGCAGTAAGGAGAAGCGATGCATTAGCTTCTATCAGACTCTATCGCAGCACACAAAGCAAAAAGCAATCGACCAGGGAGAATAAAAACAGACTGCTTGAATATGTCTGAACATGCTTGAACATGTGTTTTCTTTCCAACGCACTTGGCACTGGTTCAAAGTATTAACTCCGTTCTTAGTTGCTGACACTGTCTGGAGGATCTTTTCCTGTTTGATTGCAGCTGTATATCATCGCACTCCAACCCGCAAAATATAAAGGAAAAGGTTCTGTCTACATCTGCTAGACTTGATTGGTCGAATTCTGATACTTGAATCATGGCATGCTGTCAAAGTTCACCCTACAGGCAATTGCCCACGCAAGTGAACTTTTTGTCAAATACAGAGAAGTCCACCCAATGCCAGTCACTTAGTTGGAAGCACAGCCTGTCCAAGAAGAACGATAAAGAAATTTACAAACCACCTTTGCCTAGCCAGCTAAAATAGCAGTGTAGAACAACCGATGTTCCCCATCACCTCACCTACTCGACGGTTCCGTCTTGCTGCTGATGCATACCCTGGAGGCAATGTCCTGCATCACATCGCAGTTGTTCATTGTAAAAACATGGAAAGACCACAAGTGGAATATTAAAGACAAAAGTTTAAACTTGCACATGATGGCAATTAAAATCAATTCAACATATATAAAACAATCTGAGTCAAGTTGGACTCGACGTCTTGATGTGAGAAAGTTGACTATGACTTCGGTGGACCCTAAGGGCGATCATTGCACATGCCATGCTCAGCTCTGTCCCGGAGGGTGCATTTGGACTTGGCCTTTCTGATTCAGGCCTGGGCTGCCCACAAACTAAAAAGCAGCGCTTTGCTGTGCAATATTTTGCTGCATCCGTATAATGGTCGAGGCAACCACTTTCTGTTTTCTCGGCTATCTGGTTCCTGCGGTTCCTGCCTTCACAAGATCAACTTGACCAAGGCGCAAAGGTGACGTGCTTGCTTAAGGGAAGTGAGGGGGGTAGTTACTGAGCACTTCCCCTGTTCTTGTCTACTTTGGACCTTCTGAATTTAAAGGAGCGAGCACATGGATGTTCATTCCCCCATGCCGATGCTACCAAACTGGTACGCCCATAGGGAGCCCATTCTCCTATCAAGACACTGACACATACACAAACACATTGGCCTTTGCTCTGAGAATGAATTACTTGATCTTGCAAAGGTATGCAAAGGTGACATCCTTGCCTCTTTCGTCTGCTCGGGGAAGACTTTGCCTGGACGGAACTTGGTAGTATGTGGCAGCACTATTGACATCAGTGGGCAACTTATGCCAACAGAACTTTGCCAATCTTTTCCCATCACTACAGCGGCAGAGTGACTGGCATGGCCTAAACAAAGATGAGGAAGGAACCATGCGTTTTGGATCGCCGGTGCTAGAACAATGGTTTGACACGTTTGAATAATGTCGATTCACATGTTGCGCAATTTTTGCCACAAGTTTCCACAAAATAAGTCATTCCATCATACTCCATCTCTGTCGGCAGTGTGAAAAGGATGCGCGGAGTAAGGGGGTGGCGGATTCATTTTTCTCGGTCTCAAATGCATTGTGGCTGAACGCCCTGGCAGGCAGACCAATTCCCAAAAACGACATGACTCAGCTGTATTCAAAGTATTTCAACTTCATGTCATGGGTTGAAACCAGGGTGGAAACCAGGACAACCTTCATTGTGTGAAGTCCATGCTGTCCATGCATTCGTCAATGCATTTGCAAACTCCATTCCAAGCTCCAACCTGCTGAAGGCACTACGAGGACTTGCTGTCTTGGATGACACGCCAGCTTCTTCATCATTCATCCTTGGCTTTTGTCATATTTGATTGAAAATTACGGCAAGGAGCATATTGAAGCATACCAGCACAAGAAACTTACCAAAACGAAGCAGGATGAATGCAAATTGATTGCATCATCTTTCAATTCAAGCAGAACGGAGTAAAATGAGAGGATGGCCATTCTGGAGGACCCTCATAGTAGCCATCCGGAGCAGCAGAAGGTACTCCTCGTCCAAGTTTCCTGGAAGGAAATGTGGCCAAGAAGAAGGACATGTGACATAGCGGATTCATTGTGGAATCCTACACGCGTGCAGTTCAAACAGTCATACTGCACCTCAAACAGTCTTGCACTCATGCAATCTATTGCTGCAAGGGTAGCTTCATGACTCAATGACCCCCCAATAAGTGCAACAAGAATCAAAGGGAAGGTTAACAGTTTTCATCTCACCATGCAAAAACAAAATGCAGAAATACATGGAATCAATCTCGTGGCCTGTCCTGTCAAAGACTGTCTTTTCAGGCGCTTCGTGTGAGCGATGCCTCATGCATGAGGGGTCAAAACATCAGTGGTGCTTTGTCTCCACTGTTGCGGCACTGATGCGGCGCACAAGCAGGTTTATTTATATATACAGTAGTACCGTACAAGGCGGTGGCGGAAGTTTCAGAATAGGAAACCTTTGGAGTGGTTGCAATGGTTGCAGTGGTCACCTGGTCGGTCAGACGGTCACCTCGCCCACAACTGCTGGATGTAGTGTGGTGCAGCGCAGCTGTAGTTGTAGTTTTAGTGTAGTGGAATTGTAGTTGTGGTGTAGTGTCATTAGTGTAGTGTAGTTGCAGTTGGATTTGTGGTGGTGTAATGAGTGTAGTGTAATGTAATGTAGGGTAGTGTAGTGTAGTCTAGTGTAGCGTAGTGAAAAGTAGCGTAATTGTAGCTATAATTGTAGTGTAGTCTAGTGTGGTGTGGCGTGGTGTGGTGTGGTGTAGTGTGGTGCAATGTGGTGTGGTGTGGTGTGGTGTGGCGTAGTGTAGTTTAGTGTAGTGTAGTGTAGTGTGGTGTAGCGTAGCGTAGTGTAGTGTAAAGCAGTGTAGTGTGTAGTAGTGCCGTGAAAAGTACTATAGTATAGTGTAGTGCAAAGTAGTGTAGTGTAAAGCAGGGTAGTGTAAAGTAGTGTAGTGTAAAGTAGTGTAGTGTAAAGTAGTGTAGTGTAAAGTAGTGTAGTGTAAAGTAGCGTAGCGTAGTGTAGTGCAAAGAAATTAGTGTAGTGTAATGTAATTAGTGTAGTGTAGTGTAGTGTAGTGTAAAGTAGTGTAGTTGTAGTTGTAGTTGCAGTTGCAGTGCAGTGCAGTGCGGTGGAGTGGAGTGGAGTGGAGTGGAATGTAGTGTCGTGTAGTGTCGTGTAGTGTAGTGTAGTGTTATGGCGGTTGTAGATGAAACTGCTACAAAACTTCACGTTTTGCTCACTTTTGATAACATGCAGAATCCCTTGCCCCTGCCACACAAACCGACATCTGAACGTCCAAAAGTGCTCCAAGCCAGTCAATTTTTTACACGTTTGACTTCGAAATGTGCTTCGCACCACAACGCGTACACTGCAAGCTTGAAAACGAAGCTATTCTGCGAGACATCCTCAGGTTTTGAACTTGACAACATCAAAAACGCAGCAATTCAGCGAGACTTCCTCAATTTTTGCACTTGACAACATCAGAAACGAAACAAGTCTGCGAGACTTCCTCATTTTTCGAAGTTGACAACATCAAAAACGAAACAATTCTGCGAGCCTTCCTTCAAAAATGGAAAGACTTTCGGAAAGTTGAGTGCAGAGCTGACGGCCTCGTACCAATGCGTTTTGCGATTTTTCCACTCCACCTGTCTAAAGTACTGCGCCTGCCACTAAAAAGTGATGCCAGGTCACGAAGTGCTGCACCTGTCACGCAAAATCATCTCAGCAAACCTGAAGATTAGATGCTCCAAAATGCAACCCCTCTCAGTGTCTCAGGAAATCAGCGCCCTGACCTCCTAACTTTTTTTGTGATGAACATGTCCCTTGTACTGCGCCTGCCACGGAAAATGCATCTTTGCAGATCCTCTTCAAATGTCCCACGCCTGCCATCGTTTTTGGACATGCTACAAAACCCTCACGCTTTGCTCACTTCTGACCAGGTCCACAATCCTTTGCGCCTGCCACGCGAAACGACATCTGAACGTCCAAAAGTGGTCCGAGCATGTGGTGCTTCTCACATTTTGACTTCGAAATGTGCTTCGCGCCACAACGGCGTGCACTTTTTCGACAGCGCAACTTCTAAAAGTATGTTAGAAGTGCTCCGAAGCTCAGGTGCTTTGTACATTTTGACTTCGAAATGTGCTTCGCACCACAACGGCTGGCACGTTTTCGACATCGCAACTTCCAAAAGTGGTCCGAACATGGCGTGCTTTGTACACTTTGACTTCGAAATGTGCTTCGCGCCACAACGGCGTGCACTTTTTCGACAGCGCAACTTCTAAAAGTATGTTAAAAGTGTTCCGAAGCTTAGGTGCTTTGTACATTTTGACTTCGAAATGTGCTTCGCGCCACAACGGCGTGCAATTTTTCATCTCTCATCTGCCCAGCGCGCTCCGCACCCGCCGCTTTAGCGAGCCTACTGTTCGACCCTCGGGAGCCACAAATCATTGGAAAAACACAGTGTTTCGCGACTTTCCTACCTTTTCGGGCACCTGGATCTTCTTTCTTCTGAGACTTTCTCTTTTTGACTTCTTTCTTCTTCTCTTCTCTTCTCTTCTTTGACTCTTACCACCTCTGCTTTTCATCTGTCCATATTGTCGGAAGTTTGACTTCTAAACTTCCTTCGACTATAGTGGACCATGGATTTGAATTTCTGCCATGTTGCACACATGATGACAAATATGATCTACACAGCAAAGGCTCCCTGTCTCCCTGGAGACTTCACAAATGCAAAGCAATTTTTCTGTATATTCTAAATGCAACCTTTTTTGACAAACTAGCCGCAAAGATCTGAGAAGAACTTGACTAAAACCAAAGGATACCAAAGGGAAAAACATGAAAAATGCCGAGTGTCCTGTCAGAACTGGTTGGACGAGCTGCCGCTCCAACAGTTTCAGCCTCCGCAGTATGAAAATTATGAAAGCATAACTCTACAAAATCGAAAGTGGCAGCACTTGCACATGTGTACCATACATGCTTTCTGGGTCTGAATGATCACTCATGGCATGCATGTATACAGCATGTGTGTCTCTATGGCACTTGGGTGTCATTCCAGGCATAGCTCGGGCAAAGGCCTGCACTCCGTGAGCTTGACGAGATTGCGCACTGTGTGGACGTGACTTCTGTTTGGACTGCCTCGCACTTTTCAAAGGTCAAACGAGGTCAGGTCGCGATCCGATCAGGATTGGTCGAAGGGAACGGAGGGACCGGAGTGACAAAATGGGATCAAGCGGGACAAGTCCGGGTTGGCTTGCCGCTGAGGCACGGCTTGCGGACATAATATCGCCACCCAATGACCGCAAAGGTGACAACCACACAGGCCTTAGATGGTGGTTTTGCATGGCAGCCAACAAGACGACAGAATGCCACGAGTCAGGATATGGACTTCAGCTGTAATCACCACACTGTTACCAGAAAGATATCGATTTGCTGTAAGGATCGCGAGTGTATTGCATTGACAGGCTGACCGCAGCACTGTTCACAATTTTGGAGCAAAAGCAACAAAGCTCAATGATCTCAATGCGCAGAATCTGCACTTTGGTCCTGAAGAATTTGTAGCCGCTGCCATCCAATCCAATCCAATCCAATCACACCAGAGCACCGCACTGCCGTGATCACCAGTCCAACCAACACTGCAACAAGCCTCAATTTCACAGTCGAACTCTTGGCGCACATTCGCAGGCATGGAGGAGTCACAGAATCTGGGTCCAGTGCACTCCAGATGAGTCTTCCTTGGTGGCACAATTTTGAACAACTGGCACTAGTCCTGAGCCTGAGCGGATTCTTATGAAGTAGACCATGGTGGTACTTGAGCCAACAGGTTGAAAGGTTTGGAATCAACCCCATCGGAAATATCGCGTGCCAGCGTCTGTTTCTGGACGGGGAGTTGTAGTGCGTGAAGGTATGAAAGGTACCTGGTTCACACAAAACGCACGTAGGATCGCAATGGATCGCACGGGGTTGAAATGCACCCGCCTGTGTGGTGCTTCGTCGACAGCAGGAGCAAAAGCTGCCACATTGGGTGGCTGCCTGGTTGGACGAAACAAGATGCGGAATCATACGGAACTACCTACGAGGACCATCCAAGTTCAGGAGGGCACGTATATATATTTACTCATGTTGTTAGCATTAAACAAGTCAACTTTGCTCTGAGTTTCGAGGCCACTTGTTCGATGACGCAGTTTGTGGCTCCAGGGACCTTTGGCAGAGCATCTCTATCATCTCGACCTTCTGAATCCTTCTGACCCGCGCATTGATTTCCATAGCCACAGCATTATACAGCATTTGCTTCACCTATGCCATCTATGCCGATCTGTACGATCTGTGATGTAGCTCCAGTAGCTCCCAGGAACCGGGCACATTCCCAGCCATCAACAACTCCTCGAGTGCTGGTTTCGGTCACCTCCTGTGCATGTGATCGAACAATGTTGACAATGTCGGACAGCAGGGCATGGTAATCATGGTACTTAAGATTCAAGAGATTCAAGATGTGTATTGTCAAAGGGCCAGGCCGTGGCTGTCGATGTAGTGAGTGTTCTGGTCAAAGTGGTTGATTTGGTTTCGGTGCTCGTGGCCTTACTCATCCGCCGCTTTTCAAGAGCACACCAAACAGGCTCTGTATTTGTGAGCAAGCAGCTGCGATTGCGTACAGTATGTGTGCGTGTGTGGACACATGAGTCACCATGTCTTTCTGTGAATGTGTGTAATTATGAGTGTGTGTTTGTGTCTGTTTGTATTTACGGTTGTATTGAATTGTGATATGTGTGTGTGTTTATGTTTGCGCGCGTGTGCGCGTGCGCGTGGGCGTGGGCGTGGGTGTGGGGGTGTGCGCACGCTTGTGCCTGTGTTGCGTGCCTACATGCCTGCATGCCTGCATGCATGTTTTGTGCGTGTATGTGGGTTCTGAAAATAGGGTATATCCCAAATCCAATGGTTTATCATCATTTTCCCTATTAAATGGCCATGTGGGGGGATACCTAGGGGATACCCCATTTTCAGACACACCAATGTATGGGTGTGCATGTGTGCGCGTGCAGAATGTGTAGAATGTGTAGAATGTCATCATGAACAAAAATTAAATCGTCAGTATGAAGAAGAAATTGCAGCCTCCCATGACCACTGAGGGGCGAAACCGAGTCGAACTTCTAAAATGCGACCATTGCTGCTTGGAGATGCTTGGAGGGGGATACTTCTGCGGATGCAAGTAATGAGGCGTTGGCAGGGCAAACCGGTGCTGCTCCAAAGCAAAGATCCGTCTCGCTTGGTTTCGCAGTACCAAGACCTTCCAAGGACCAGATTGGAATTCAATTGGCCAACGAGAAACCGCCAAGTCATTATAGCTTCACAGATTACAACCAATGTTTCCTGCTGGAGCAGCTAATAAACAGTGCCTGAATGAACTTGAATTTTGCCGCCAGAAAAAGCCCCCAGAACTTCCCCAGACTCCAGCATGACTGCCAAGCGAGCCCAAAATCTGCCACGATCAGCAAAGAAATTAGTTCCGCAAGACCCTCCAGAATGTATGTTGATCAGGTTTGCTAAATTTTGACACGGCAAGACCTTCAACAAATGCTGTTTCCACAAAAGAAACAAGATTGCAACGGCAAACGCGGGTGGCAGAAAGCAGCAACAAACTTGTCTTTCTGCAAGATTTGTTAGAACACCCACTGTACCTGACATTCAAATCGAACGCCCACTGTAGCAGCCACTAGCCATCAAAGTTCAGTTTTCCATTCCTGGGACTTGTGCCTGCCCTGCAATGCCTGAAAGACCTCCGAGAAACCTAACACCAAGACGGAATGATTTTCGGGCAAAATGAGACATCCAAGTTGGACACTTTTGGAGGAAAGCAAGGTGAGCACGCTTGACATGGTAAGTTTCAAACTTTGGAATCTGGAGACCTATAGAAAGCTTGCAATTTTTGAAGCTTGAAAGTTTTCCTGACCAGGTCCCAGGAGACCGCACCGCCCTCGACCCTGGAGTCTGCGAAGTTTGCGACCCACCAAAGCAATGATTATATATAGATGTTTATAGATGTTCTTAGATGTTTATAGTAAGTCAATGTGCATGCAATATGCATGTATGCAACTATATACGGGGCTTGTATATGTTTGTTTTTTTTTAATAGTCGAACTGAAACGAGTAAGTCCTCAATTGGCTCTAAAACAATCTCGATTGGCGCATTTCCCCCGATACAGTACGAAGCAGTGAAGAATTCGGTTCGGCATCACTGCATACTCAGAACTTTCCTTGAATTAAACTATTAAACCATATTATATAAACCCTTTTCTTTGCGTTTTGTGCTTGAAACCTTTGCTTGAAGCTTTCAAGAATGACAGGATTGGGAACCACAAGGCTGTTTGTTAGGTTCACTAACCTTTGCCAAACCCACAATCCTCTGGATTGCCTCAGCCAATGTTCCGAATTCATTTACAGTCCAACATTTTCATGAACTATCACGAATTCACTCCTATCTGGCATGAATGATCTTTTCATACAGTCCCTTCCTGGCTCCATGTCAGGAACTTTGCAAAGCACAGCGAACCTTTGGAAACCTCGGACATCCTTTAACCTTGCCATCTGGGACGTTCTCATGAGCTTCCCTCCAGTCTCGCGAACATGTCATGTGGAACCCATGAGAAACTAATTTGATTTAATTTGTAACTAAAATATCCTATAATCACAAGAATTGGTGGTCGGGGAAAAAGACAGTCGTTCCTTCGGTCTCATGTGTCTTGCATCTGAATTGATTTGAATCTGTTGCGGTGGCTGTCCAAACTTGCGGGAACATCTTTAAACTATTTTAAACTCATGTGCTGCATAGTGGTACAAGTAATGAATGCCACTGCCAAGGCGTTGTAATGTAATTTAGACCAGTAGAGACAAATAGACCACTGATGTCCACTGCCACCAAAGACCACTTGACGTTTCACACTGAATCTGAACGGAAAGTGCAGCACCTGAAACTGAGATATCTGAGATATCTGAGATACTTGCAGTGCCAGTCTGTGACACCAGATGTGCATAGCCGGGGATTTGAGCATGTCCGGTAACAGAAAACCTGCAGGCTTGTCTCCCAAGGTCCAGCATGGTCCAGCAAAGGGACGGGCAGCAGAACTGCCATGTATTGCCATGTAGTCCCTAATGTAGTCTTATGAATCTTATATAATCTTATGATATGCCACACGGCCACACGTCACATTCCCATCTTGATGCTCTGATATGCTCCACTCTGCGTGGTCCTTTGTCAATTCAGAGCACCCTGGCATACCCTGGCCCTGACCTACTTAGCTTCCATCACGACAGGCAAAACTGTCCCCACGTGCCTCCCGTTGGCGGCTTCCAATTTCACAAGTAGCCGAGCAGTCTGACCAGTCTCCCACATAGTAGGAGAATTCAGGGACCTGGCATTTTTTCAGGATTTTTCGACATCTGCAACAATAGAAGGACTTTATCATGAAAACTGTCCAGCATACACTTCTCAACTTGACAGTGCAAGGGCGCACAGTGGTGGTGCTACTGGTGGTGTTGATCTCTGTTGTGGACGTGGCAGATGAACTCTGAAGCAGGGCCTTGGAGAAGTCAGAGACAAGGCATGATTTGTGATGATAAATCAATGTATGTGGATAAGATGAGATGAGATGAGATGAGATGAGAAGAGATGAGTCTATTAAATATCAATTATATTAGTTATATTATGTTGTACATATCAATTATGAATGGTGAAGCTTTGAAGCTCGAGAAAATATCCCACACTACGAGATACTACGTGTATTACTAATGTTAAAGGTCTAAGAGTCTAAACGCAGCCTGATTGCAAGGTCCTCCAACGATGTGTTCAGTTTTCAAACCCAATCAAGAACAATAGCATTGGGCGTGTTTCATTGATTCATGTCAGTGTGACATTGGCCTCAGCATGAGGGTCACCGACTCGACGAATAAGAAGTCTCCACACAAGAACAACAAGACCTGTGGTTACACCTCTGGTTCATTGAGGCACAACTAAGCTTTGAGCGGGCACAAGCAACAAACTTAGCAACGCTTTGCAGTCCAAGCCCTGAGCGACAAGGAAAGTCATTCGCTGAAATGACTGTCTTGAGGCTCAGACAAAAACAAAATGCAAAATTGCAAATCTGCACATATTGAATGAAACTATAATTATATAATATATATATAATTATATAATATATATAATATACAAAACACGCTCCTTTGCGCCCTCCTGTGCGCGTGTCCAAGTGCAATCGCACAGGCTTGCAAGCACATGTGTGTGTGTGCGTGTGCAAGCACGTGCATGCATGGGAGAGCATTGTGGCCACGTCATTTCAGGGTTGGCTTGGATTTTTTACCAATCAATGAACTTGCATCTTCTGTCGTTAAAGGTTTAAGGGAAGCAGCTGCTGATTTGCGGAGAGCCTCCTGCTGTGAAGGTCCAACATCGGTAGCTAGGCTCTAAGAATCGAGAAACTTGCAGAGCGCGCTACGCAAGGCAGCAGTCACTCGGAAGAACATACAAGAGAGGCAAAGCACAAATGGTTTCGTGTGAGACCACCCCTATCCGCAGATGCACCTTACACGCGTCCTTCATCACTTGTTTCCCTTTGCCTAATTTCCGATGTCCTCCCTCCAATATAGTATGTTCTACACTCTTCATGTATTTTCTTCATGTCTTACACTCTTTTCCTTATTTGCCTTTATCTGTCCTTTTCAAACTCAAGAAGTGGCAGGAACACCAGCAAGTCCACTGCCACTGCCGACACCTTCAATGGATGGGTTTATCAATTTGGCCAGTCTAACTAACATCATAAGCAGATGAAAATGCTATTCGAGAACTTGAACTTGCCTAATGAACCGTAGGCTTATCGTGTGACAACCCCGTGCCTCCTATTTGACAGAGCTCGGGTGGACGTGGAATGTACAGTATGTATCAGTCTATGCATGTTTATCCAGTGTCACTGTGTGTGTGTGCTTGAGATTGCTTCAATGCGTAGGCTGTGACCTGTGTATGGCGTCCACGAGGCTGAGAAGGACACATAATTGGCGTTCATCGAATGTTCCATCCAAGCGCATCTGCAAAAGTGCCTCAGCATGAAGTTGAAGCCTAAAACACTGGAGCGCCACTGCCGAACATTGCCCGTTGAGGAAACAACGTGCCACATCGTGCCACTTCACAGAAAGCATGTGGCTACAATAATGATCGCAACGTGATCACTTCTTTACGAGGCTTGGATATGAATCGGTATGAACAAAAAAAAGGTGCCAAAACAGAGAACTCGGCAGTCCAGCTTTGAGTCCAAGGACTTGGTCCCAGCATTGTCTCAGTACATACATGTACATACTAGATCAATCTATAGATCACCTGAGAAGGGGGAAACGAAAGCCAGCATCCCACCTACCTCTATTTTCCCCAAAAAAAATCACCCACAGACTTTTCACCCATATACTTTTCACCCACAGACTTTTCACCCGGAGTCTTTCACCCATACTTCTCACCCATATACTTTTCACCCACAGACGGTTCAACCATACACTTCTCGCCACAGACTTTTCCCCCATATACTTTCCACCCACATACTTTTCACCCAGAGACTCTTCACCTAGAGATTCTTCTTGCACAGACCTTTCACCCAGAGACTTTTCACCCACAGGCTTTTCACCCACAGACTTTTCACCCACAGACTTTTCACCCATATACTTTTCACCCAAGGCTGTTCAACCATATACTTTTCACCCAAAGGCTTTCACCCATAATTTTTTCGCATACAAAAATTTCACCCACAGACTTTGCACCCTCAGACTTTCACATATATAATATATACTTTTCGAGTTTCCACCCATATACTTTCACCCAGGGGCTTTCACCAATACATTTTTTGCCCACTTTTTTTGCACCCGCGCTCTTTTCACCCACAGACTTCGCACCCTCGGCCTTTTCACCCATACCCGTTTCACCTGTATACTATTGACCCACGGGTTTTTCACCCACACACTTTTCACCCAGAGGCTCTTCACCCAATGTACTTTTTACCCCCATATTTTTCCCCCATATACTTTTCACCAACAGACTTTTCACCCATATACTTTTCACCCAGCAACATTTTCACATATATTTTTCACCCACAGACTGTTCAACCATATACATTTCACCCCCAGATTTTCCACCCACAGACTCTTCAACAATATAATTTTTACTTTCAATTTTTCCCCCATATACTGTTCTTCGTCCATGTGCTTTTACATCCATACACTTTTCGCCCAGAAACTTTTCACCCACAGAATTTCACCCATAGACATTTCACCCACAGACTTTTCACCCGCAGACTTTTCACCCGCAAACTTTCACCCATACACTTTTCGCCCACATTTTTTTCACCTGCAGACTTTGCACCCTCAGACTTTTCACACATACCTGTTTCACCCATATACCTTTGACCCACGGACTTTTCACCCACACACTGTTCACCTACGGACTGTTCAACCATAAACCTCTCACCCACACTTCTCACCCACAGACTTATCACCCGCAGACCTTTCACCCACAGACTTTTTA
>Ga0126342_10006710_pt1 | contig 20463 bp, 19 predicted proteins | sample Cyp1metagenome_FD_92528 | JGI IMG/M metagenome (GOLD analysis project Ga0126342, IMG submission 92528) | Coral microbial communities from Lord Howe Island, Old Settlement Bay, Australia - Cyphastrea 1 metagenome | ecosystem: Host-associated > Invertebrates > Cnidaria > Coral ...
ACCTTAAGAATATGAACCAGGCCTGGTTAAATACAACTTTTTTGGTTGGTTCAATTGGTATTTCGCACAACGCCATTTTTACGGCATCTTGTTCGTTTTATCCGACCCCATCCCCAGAATGGTGGACAATATCCCAATCTACTGGGGGTGCACCCTGTTAGTAACTGGCTCAAGAAAAATCATATGTTGCTCGGGTATCTCCTATATTATTATCATACAACTTAGCAAAATTTGCTAAAAGCATAATCCAGTTATTTTAGGCTATTTCATGATATGGTTCTTACCCACTTAGTGGGATGCACATCCAAGTATGGTTCTTCCACCATCCCCATCCCCCTAAGAATCTCCCCATGATATCTCCATGTGTTTCGATGTCCATAGGCCCTGAGCCCAGACACTGCAGGCGGGATCGTACAAGTTGCCCACCACCAAGGCTTTGAGACCTGCGCGGTAACCCACCTGCACGGGCACCGCATCCAGCTGCCACGCGAAGAACGAGCTAAAGATTCCCAGGAAGGCACCTGGCTGGAGGTGCAGGGTGGGAGAAACGAGTTAGGTCTGTGGGTTTAAACATTTATGTAGTTGGATAATGTTGGATATATCTATCATATATCTATAAAGTTGGATATAAAGCTGGATATATCTATCATATATCTATAAATCCAATGATTAACCTATTATTTCAATCAGCTAATTCACCTTGTATGGAGTTGCTATTGGTGAATGGCCCAGGATCTCGGAAACCGCTGCGTGCAAGGCCTTTCTTGGAACACAACTCATGGCTGATGAAAACCACATGAATCTGAGAAGCATCAACATAGAAAACCCCATGGTATCATAGAATGATAGTGAATCATACCAATGTGGGATTCACCCAATGCCATAAATACCATAAATGCCATAAACAACTACCAAGACTGGGGATGGTTGAGGTCCAACGTCACGGGATGACTCGGGGGGATGATTTATGATATTTATGGCACTGAATCCCACATGAATCATCACTAATCATCATTAACCACGAGGTGAAATAACTAGCTTCACATTGAATACTCGGATTTTAATATGGATTTATGACTTAGAGTCACTTGCAATAAATGAGTATCATGATGTGTTTTTTTTTAACAAAATCAAACTTATAGTAGATATCTCGTGATATATCATGAATGATATATATATATATATATATAGTGATCTATAGTTTGATGGGGTTTCATAAACCAACATCTATGGCCGCAGCGAGCTGGCTCGCACCGCCATCCAAGGCGCTGATCGCCATTTCGTCCCACTTTTGCCGGTAGCCCGTCCTGGGAGGAGCCGAAGGAAACCACGGCGATCGAAGGACACCACGGCGATCAGTTTCCAGATGAAACAAAGGTGATTTATTATGATTTATTGGGTTTTCATGAAACATCATGGACACCTTTCTAAGGGAGAAATGATTGAGATTTACTGGGATGGGATTGGTTTATGTAAGGGAAACATCTTCACCGGAAACCCATTGCTTTTCTCCATAAAATATCGGCTTTTCCGGTAAACGTTACCAACCCAATGATCCAAACTCGGAGAAACTCCGAAAATCCACTATCATCCACTACCATTCTATGCATGTTATGAGAATGTCTCTCCTGATGTTGAGGACCAGCGTTGCATGTGTAGATGATGTTCCCACTAATGAATTTCCATTAGGCCGTGCGGGGATACACTGCCGGAAGAGTGTTCACGGGACCTGCCAAAGTAGGTTCCTGTGCAGCGGTGAGAACTTCCATCGAATCCACCAAGCAAATAGCATATCTCTCCATGGCTAACCGTGTTGCTTCTTGCTTTCATGTACACATTACACACGAAAAAAAAAAAAACAACATTAAAAACAATATATCCACATGCTTATGCTTGTTGGGAAAAAACAACTATGATGGCTGGTACATCATGGCATCCAAAATCACCATATGATGGTTGACATATTTGTGCTGGTAAACTCCAATCCATGCTACTAACGTCTCTTTTGTTGTCCAAACAATTGTCATTTTTGTTTTCTTGGCTGAATTTCTGAATAGTTAAATCATGTTAAATTCACAGTTTCATACATTATCCCTACTAAAGTCCAAAGTAAAGTAACCAGAATTCACATGGTGAGCTGACCCTCGTTGCTGCTAGGCTCCAAATATCCATGGCCTGGTTCACCGTAAAACGACCAAAGAGATCCTGCCCCAGCACCGTGGCTTCGTTGATGAAGCCGTCCACCCCTTTACCTGGCGAAGCTATGAAGACCCCGTTTGGGTTTCGCCAGCAAAAATTGATGGAATTCAGAGGATTTCACATGATTCCAAAAAAACAATAATATAAAGATATATATAATTATATATATAAAGTAAGTAGTTGAGCAGGAAAAAACGGAGCTTGAAATGTGAATGTGGGATTGAACATTGACAATTTGAACGAAACCACGATTAGGAAAGATTAGGACGCCGAGGCACTGAAGGGTGCGATGCCCAAGCCCTCCTGAGCACGGGAAAACATGGCAAAACGACACAAATATTATGGGAGGCAACGGATGTTGTCAAACCATCCCGGACTATGACGGGATGAACTCAGGAACAAATCAACATTATAATATCGCTATGAGTCAAACCCCTGCCCGCCTCGGCATACTCAGACAGGATGTTAATGGATGTTTATCCCTCCAAATATGGTAACAGGTATTGACCCATCCCCATCTGGCGAAACAAACGCCAGAAGAAAATCATGCGCATGATTTTCCATGATTTTCCACCACGTCATCCAAAAACACAAAATGTAATCCACAGCATCTTTCCCATGAATTCCAAGCCAGCTTCCAAGTGCTTGCTGTGGTAGCTGCTGGACAAGCCTACGGATTGCTGCCCCACACAAGTACCGTAGAGGGACCAGGTTTTCACACCGCTCCAGGCTTCTTTTCCAGGACTGGAGGGCAAAACGCAGTATCCTCAGATTTGGGGGCCGGCACAAGGTGGTGAAACGTCATGTTTGTTGGTTTAATACCCATTCTCATTATAGTCGCAATATAACCACCATAAGCCCTGTAGTTATTTAAATTATAAGTCAACTTAGAAAACTGTGGGGCACCATGTTTGGTGGATTAAGCAATGGGAGAGGAACGAATAATCTTCAGCAAATCCAGGAATATAGGTCAAAATCCTGTGATCACATCCAAACAGGTTCTACTTAGTGGTGGAGGTCCATTTCGAACAAAAACGTTGACGTCGACTGATCCTTAATGGCTATGATTGCCAAAAGGTTGCCCCATGATTAGCTGAGTTGGTTTGTAAACACCAATTAGTACAGTTTCTCATTCATCTACTTATTTCAACCAACTTAGCTGATGTGTTGGGAGCACCTCCCATTATCCCTAAAAACATCATTATAATCAATCAGCAGTAATCATCCCAATAATATGTTTGATGTACAAGTCCATGTAAGACGGTTATATCTATATCCCATGATAATATCCCTCTAAAACTCACATGATATTCCAGCAAGGGTCGTTCCAAAATGGCCTTGACCTGTTGCGTTTTGGCCTCCGCCCCCCGGAAGCCCGCCAAATTTGCGATGGTCAGCACCGGCTGGGCCCAGCCGGTGGGGACAAAGCCGGCGGAGATCATCTGCTCCTGGAGGTAGCCCTGCAACAGGCCGATGCTCAAGGGGAAGGTCACCTGAAAAGGCAGGTAGGTTGCGAGAGGAGTCAACAAAAACCTTATTGTCATATATATACTTGGATGTATGATGATGTATGTACTTACTGTACTATTGTAACTATGTCATTATTCTCATCATTAGTAGCAGCAGCAGTAGCTCGATGGAAGCCTCTATGAGTCAAGCAAGGTGCAACAAATTTAAGTGCTTAGCTGGACAGTTGAATTGTCATCTGATGAAGAATTATCGCCAGGAAATGTGAAACATTGTAAAACCGTGCCTTATTTGGAAGCAACTTGTTCTACAAAAAGTTGGATGGCACGTCAGCGTATCGGGAACAAATGACCGAAGGCATCTAAGTCGACTAGGGGGAGTGTCCTAGTTAAGAAAGGATAGAGGCTTTCATGTCCCTGCTGAAAGCCGCAGCCGTTTTAACCCAGCAATCTACCTTTCGGAAATATGTGTTAATACATAATTTGTGTACAGTGTAATGTATAAACTGGATTAGCATGGTCAGCTAGGAGCCTTGTTGCAAGCCTTAAATGGGCATCCCGCAGGGATCTGCCCCACCGGGATGTCCGGCCCAGGGGCTTTGGCACCATTGGAACCCAGAATTTCCGTGGGTGCGGTGAGTCTGCCTTTCCGCAACTCGTCCAGCAGGCTCTCCCAAACCTTGCCGCCATCATGCCCAATTCACCACAAGTTCCTGCACCATCTATTATCATGGCAAGTATGATGGTGGTTGTATTAACAGTTATTAACTGCCTCCTCATCCTCATCATCATCATCATCATCACTTCTCACTTCTCACTTGTTACAAGGGTTCATTTCGGAACTCCCATCCCTACATCCCAGGCGCATGGTTCAGGGTCTTCTGATTCTGGAACCAGTTGCAGGGCGGTGTGGCCGTCCATTGGATACACAGCATCTCCAGATGCGCAAAGGTCATGGTGAGCGCCATCCCTTGACCCTCCGCAAAGTCCAAGGTGAAGGGATTCAGCGGCATGTTGCCTGGGACACATGGGAAATTCGGTGGGGTTAGGGAATGACAAATCTGAAAAACATGTGGGTTTCTCGGAATTTCTTGGGAATCATGGCTGCCATAGTTTACGGTACATTTAGATGGGTGTGTGATGGAAACTTCGATGGTGCCCTCACCTTCAGCATTTCGGTTTGGTACAAGGGTCAAGGGCCTGATCAGCTCAAAACTTGGAAACTATTAACAGCAATGTCAATCCCGGATTAATAAACCATGGTTGATTAGAGGGGTATTCCCGTAGTCATGATTTGATATTTTTTTTATGGTACCTTCCCAATTAAACAGCCGTTTGGGGTTTATGAATCCAGGGTTGACATTACCACTTACCAGCCAAACCTCTTCCATCATTTCACTTTTCATTTGAACAGGCCCAAACCTCCTGGAGTTCTTTGTTTCCTACTCAATCGCGCGACAACTGATATACACAGAAGTGGGGCTCGCCCAAACGCAAGTCGGTGTATCACCTCATCATCTAACTATATAGATATATTCCATTCTATTCCCCGACAAACCTATGGAACCTTTTTCCTTTCGCCAACTTAGATCCCTTCAGTTTACCCTCCAGGCTGTCAGCGCCAAGCTGCCGTTGATTACCATCTTCCCCACCCGTTGGTGGAACATGTTGCCATAGGTGGCCGCCACCGCCGTGCCATATGACGCGCCTGTGCAGGAAAGGGCCCCCTGCAAGGCTTGAAGCGTGTCAACTTTGATGTATACATATACGGTCATGTATATGTACATGTATACTGGTGTGCGTATCTGTGTGTGTGTGCCACTTTTATGGTGTTTTGTGTGTTTCCCGAAAACTATTCTCAGTACCTTTTGGTCACTATAAATGTATCTCTCTCTATATATATATATGATATCTGATATCTGATATATAATATGTATATATATATATATATACGTGTGTGTGATGGGCTATAAAATGGGTTGTATAATACTGACTTCGCAATCTTCGCAGATTGGCAAAATTGAACCATACATGGAATATCCCAAAGTATGTGGGCTCTATATGGGTTTCGAAATAAGCTTTACAAATCACCTAATAACTATCTAACAAAGATGCACATCCACGTACTATGATCTTTTCACAAGTGCAACACATTGGGTTTCACAGGGCTTGTGAAAGCAAGCGTTGGCTCGCTTTGCAGCTGTATTGCTCCTTCGCATTCCATTGGACACAGGCCCAAAAGGTGACCCCCGAGTTATAAGTTGATTTTATCATCCCCCCTAATTATATATATAATTCTACCATGAATCCAATTTGCTTGCACTAGCCATGGGGCACCACTGTGTTCTAGCCAGAACGCCATTCAAGTGCATCTTGTGAGCGCAAACCCGTGTGCGGAAGAACTCGATGTCGTGCGCCAACATGCGCGTACCTTCCGAGAAAAAGTCAGCGACCATGACCAAGGACCCTCGCGGTGGTTCAATGTGGTACCCTCCAGTGATGAAACGTGGCTAGCTGGAAAATCCATGGCAACTCCGCCAGAAAAATATGGGTAAGGTACCATATTCTAGGAGTGCAACGTCCCACGTTAAATTACATCATATACGTCCATATAATTTGCCAGTTCTTCCCTTCTCTGTAGTCCAAGTTTGCTCCGAACATACCTCCCAGCCATCCTCCTATAGCGTCAGCATCCCATCAGCCCATGGCAGTGCCCTGTGCACCTGAAAACTCCAAGAAGTTGAAGCTCTTGTTCCGCGGCCCCGTCAAGATCCACTTGGGCGAGGCCGCGCATCTCCTCACGGCGCAACGGCGATATGCATCCGGGAGGCCGTTGAGCCTTCATGAAAAGAACACATGGAGAATCCATGTGGGAATCCCTGGGAAGTGATCTATAGTCTATAAATCATGGATTTTGCTGTTGAGGTTTGATATCTAAGGTGAAATTAGTGTTGCCAGAACAAAAATATATAAGGTTTTTGAGTTTTTGACCAGCAGAATTCAAGGGATAAATATGAGATATATATTGAGATATTATGTAAGTAACAAATGATAGGGAACCTGTAGATTCACCACTCTGGTAAGCAATCATGACCTGCAGCTTTCCCAATCAAAACCGAACACATTACTTCGATGTCTATCCAATCTTCCCCCCATCCAATGCGTCAATGGATGGGTCAAGAGAGAGACACACGGGGACGTTAGGGTTTTCCACAAGATTTAGGGGTCAAAAATGATGAAATCTGCAATTTTCCTTCTGAAGTCTGGGAACCCCATTCTTACTTGCACTCTCCGATCCCCACTCTCATCCCTCACCCCGACGATTCTCAGCATCATCCTCATCATCCAAACCTACAGTAAAGTATGACATGTCAAAACCAAAAAGAACACTCAACTCCAACATACCTCGAAGATCATCTGGGCTCAAGCCATAGCCATAGCCATGCTCTCCTGGACCTCAGAGTCATCTTGCTGAGATGGTTCTCCACCTCGGAGCCGTTCAGTGGATCGATGGCCACAAAGGATTGGCCCACCAGCGCTGTCCCATCTGGCAGAGCGCAGGGGCAATCCGTGAAATCCGAGATCCTCGGGGCCCACGGGGTCCCAGGCTGAAGACCAGGCGACCACCAGGTGACCACCATTGGAAACAGCACAAGTTATCACTGGGAATTCCAGGATCCTAAATTGGAGGTACTGTATCTTTTATAGGCCTTATGTATGGTAGGTACCTCCAATTTAGCTTCCTGAAATGGCCATTGAAGTTAGGTTAGTTGTGGACATTTAAATTCCATGGCCCAGCTACAAGAAGACCACCTTTGTTGGATTTCATGAAGTGGAAGGGAAGCATTCCAGCTGGGATTGGAACTCTTTTTTTCGCTCAACATTGGGTTGTCAACAGCGAGTCACTGGCTTGGGATGCTCCTGGCTATCGTGGATACCACCAATCCAGCTGATGATTGAGCCAACAGGTACCCATAGATATGAAAGTCAATTGGGATCATCAGCTCACCTGAGATTGAAAGAAACACATTTGTGACACCACCAACTGCTCGACTCTATCTTTGATCGTCTAACCTGGTTATTGAGCAACGAGATTCACCACATGTTTATGTACTATATATATATATATATAAAACCAACCCATTCAAGTGATTATTATGAATTCCCACCATTCCCAAAACTTTCCGATAGTGTATTCAATTGACTCAATTCACTAGCTATTATACTATTAAATCAACAAGTTCCCTCAAAAACATCCAAGGTTATTTCACTTAGAAAGCATAATTCCTGATAATTTTATCTCATTTTCTCCAGTCTCCTGACTTTCCAAAGCTCTGGTAGTTTTCCCAAGGTCACCAGTCACCAAAACATCTTAAAAATCACTCCACTAGTCATAAAATCATATTGATCCATGTTAAACCAAACTAGTTCCTTCAAAGTGCACAATTCAAGCCCTTTACCAATTACAAGTCAGGAAGTCACCTCATTTACGGAATGATAACCCCATTTACAACCAAGAAATAACTGGCTTCAGGGCCTTAACTGCAAGGCGCAGTCTCCAAGGTCACTAGCCATGAAACCAACCAATTTCCTGAAAAATCCCAGATGACTTCACTTAAAAACCACAACTTTTCCAAGACTCCGGTAGTTTTTCCGATTTTTCTCCGGCAGTTTCATGTGCTTCGCCTCACACTCGAAGCTGGGCGACGCCGCAAAGCCAATGCCACGCTGAGAGATGGACCAGGAAGCGTAGCCGCTGTACTGCGGCTCCTTGCCTGGCCATCAAAGGTTGGGGAAATAACGGGGGAATTTATTCCATGTGTACATTACTGGTTGGTGGTTTCAACCCCCCTGAAAAATAGGGAATTTAATGGGATTTAATGTGATTTCATTGGGATTTCATGGGATATATGATGGTTACCCTCTGGTAAACTAACATAGAAATGGAAAATGGCCCATTTATATATAGATGGTTTGTGATTTTCTATAGTTATGTTAGTTTACAAGAGGGTAAATATATATATATAGATATCATGCAACCTCCAAGATATGCATATGTTCAGTCCCCGGGTGCATTTTAGGACTTTCAAATCTTATAAGTGTTCAATATAGGACGTGATTTGGGATCAAGTTCAGTGGAACAATCATTTTCATTGGGGATAAAATTGGTGTGAGTAATCCCAAGCAGGCACATGTCCCAAAACTGCCAGGAATGTTGATCTATATAATTTATGCCAAATTATGGATATAGTACAATATAGTCTAGTAAATACACAAATGTTTTCGATATGTTGCATCCACTGCATTACAGTGCACACAAAAAGAAATGCAATTTGACCTCTTACAGAGTCTTTATATGTTGGGTTGGTCGAGAATTGGGGAAACGCCCACAAAACTGTCATGTGGGTACACTTTGGGTTGGTCCAAATATGCCCAAACCCCGAAATTTATTGCCATTTTAGAAGGCAACACAGGGTTCACACATCCTTATTCCGTCAAAATTGTTTGTCTTCCTCCCACTTTCCTCCAAACATCCCCAAATTCTTGGCTTGTTGGCAAATCCCCCCAAAAAATGCATAGAATTTGCCATTCAAAGTCCAACTTCCCAACTTCATCTTGAAGGATGCCCTGGGCCCTGGCCGGCCCTATGCCCCACGGCCGGCGCCATTGCCCCGGCCTTGATGCAAAACACAGGAGGCATCGCTGCCAGGTCCTCCGCAGTGGATCAGAAGTGGCTCCAACGTCGAAGCCTTGCCGAATAGAACTGAGAATGACATCATGCTAACAATAATTAGCTTTACTAATAATAAACATGGTAATGGTAATAATAATGATAATAGTATGTTTTAAGCAATATATATGTATATATATATATATATATGGTACCATATATGTGTGATTGTGTGTGTGTTGAAACATATTATACACACATGTATATATATATAATATAAATTATATTTGTTTTGTTTCCCCCCTTTTGCTGAAGGTTTGGTTTTTCTTTTGAGGCCTCTGATGTTTGTTGCTTGTCTTGTCAGATTTGGAGATTTGGCTATGGATCAAGACCCATTGACCCCCTGGTGTGAACAGGTTTGATTCATCCCCGTTGGAGTTGTGTTTCTTTCGTCTTGTCCAAACATTGACAAATGGGGTCACCAGGGTGTGTGTTTGCAAGTGGCTTTGTTGCTCCCAAAAAAACACCAATGGAACCACCAATCCTGACACTTTCCTAGATATACAGTATAGTACTATTATGTTTGGTGGGAAATGGTGGGAATGATCATCTTGAGGCATACCCACTTCAAGTACCTGGTCAACAACCATGTCTGCAATTGCTATAAGGGGGCTATGAATTAATCAGAGAGGGATGCAACTTGCATAACTGGAAAGCAGCTACGAGCAGGTCATCTGATGATCAGTCCCAACCTGAAGGCCTGGACACATGGCACCAAATGCTTGGAGGGATGATGGGATGATGGGATTGATGGGACTGATTTGTTCCCATCCGCACCTCAATCAACTTCCGAAAAAGACCTGACCTGTGAGAGGTATGTATGAATGCGACACGTCTGATGGCTAGCACTTCATTTTGTGCATGTACATCAATATATTTGCACCCCACTTGTCTTGAACAACACCTGCAAATAAAGGCGGAACCTCCGGCTTCAGGTTTTCTCTTTGAATAGCACCTGGTGGTAGTCCATCCTATCCATTCTATTTCGTAAGCGAGTCCCACACCTGCTGATAAATGGAAATAAATGGGGTAAAGGCTAGCCTACTTGTGACTCGGGATGTAGCCTACATGTTATCAGGAAATATGGATTTGTTCCACCGGGTACCTAAAAATTTCAGGGTCGCGAATATCACGCTTCCCGTGAACAATTGCCATATCACGCTTCACATGAACAATTGCCAATTATGCAATTTTCATCAATTTTCGGGGGCCGAAATCCCAATCCCCTTCTTTGGCTCAGACACATCTTCCACACTGTTGTGAATCATCATCATGACCATCAGATCGATAAAGGGTGTCTCATGCACATCTTCTTCATGCGGGCTCAAAGGCACTGTGAGGTTGCCCACATAGACCTTTTTAGGATTTGATCGCGGTATTGGTGGATGAAGGTTCAACATGGTTCAGGGGGTTTGGGACTTATGGGGAGGACACATGACAGACCTTCAAAAGAATATCAAACAATCAATGATTGGAACCATCAACACATTGGAATCTCCTTGATACCTTGGATATCTGTTCCTGAAACCACGCAACTGGAAAACCATGGGAAGGGACGACCCGAGTGCCTCTTTTGACGGAATGACATACTATTGTCACTATTGTCACTACACTCATGTACCTACTAAGTCTATACCTGAGAGAGGGAGGGGGAGGGAGAGAGAGAGAGAGAGAGAGAGAGAGTCATCAAGGAAACAACCAACATGTTGAGACACTGCCACACCATGCCAATGGCTGGCATTCAAAGCGCCGGACTTTACAAAAACCACGGTGCTCATGGACTTTCCCATATCCAATGAGGCCCTTGCGTTGACACGCCAATCTACACAGGTTGTCACAGAAATAGTGGCTGCAGTCCGCATTTTCGTTGTGGATCATTGCGGGTCTACATGCACATACTGTAGGTATCAAACATCTGCCTACATACCTGTCCCATATAGACCATATAACTTGAGTAGAACATGGTAGAACCCCAAAATGCTTGGCCCGTTTCTGGGGCCAAAGCGGTGAGCCTCCAAATACGGTCAACCCAGGATCAATAAGCCACCAGTTTACAAATAAGGGGGGTACCAAGTTTACCACGATTAGTAAACTATGATTTTCTAAGTGTAACAATGGTACCTCATAGTTTTTGCTCCAGCAATGATTTTCTACGTTTTTCTCTGTCACATTACATTAATCACCGTTTTTTCGGGGTAAACTGCCGGATCCTTGGTCAGGTCAACAGAGTTGAATACTCCGGGCTGAACCATATCTGAATGGATGTTTGTTGAAGGGAAAATCTGAAGGAAACCCATGGTTATTTACTTTGACCCTCAAACCCTGCAAATGTTCCCCTTCAAAAGTAATGAAAAACCTGGCACTCCAATGATCATCTAATCAAAACCTTGGGACATCTTGGGACCCTAAGAATTAAGATACCTGGTTGATTCGATGCTTAATTCCCTACCCTCAGATAGCTGGTTGATGTTGAATTCCCAGCCAGTCATCTGGTGCTAACTTGACCCATCCGCCGCCGTGGCGCTGTTACCTTGCCTATCTTCTTGGTGTGGCTCCACCTCAGACCTTTCTTGGGATGAAGCACATCGCAGCGCCTCGGACACGGCAATTGGGCCTGAAAAAAGTGGCTGATTTCTATGGTTCATGGTAGATGTAACTATAGTTTAATGGGGTGTGTAAACCAACTTATAACTGGGGAAATTGACACAGAATTGACACCATTTGGCAATGTATTTGTTAAGCCGCAAATACTGGGATGTCACTGGTTTAAGCAACAACACTTTGGATTTTGAACTATCAAGCAAGCATCGGGATTTAAGTGGCACAAATGGGGAACTGGACAAGCCGTCCCAAATCGAACATTTCAATGGGCCAAATCGGTATTCATCCGGTTTTCATGGGACATTTCCCATTGTTAGATCTTGAAGATATGGTGAAACATCAGCTGCTAAAGGAGATTTTCCGAGAATTCTTCAGAAGGGGTGATCATTTTTCAGAGGTCCAGATACTCAAAAGACATACTAGTAACATACAATTCACTTTCTATTGATTCAATCCAATCCAATCTACACTGCAAATTTCCATCCCAGCCAAAGTGTGCCACATCCAACAGTTATCTATCTATTCTATATATATATATATATATATATCTACCAGTGGAACCAAGAACCTATGAAATCGTAGGGTCATTCGATTTTAGCTTCGCTAGGTATCTTAACGCCATCCCATGTTGCAGGTCCCAGCTTGGCTTCCAGGCTGTGACCCGCTCTCCAGCAAGGTCTGCAGCGAACTCAACTCATCGCAGCTCGATGCGGACGAAGTTCCGGACGCGAAGAAGCCGAAGCCGAGGCCGGCTGCGGCCAGCAGGCGGAAACACCTGGGCTGCAGGTGGGTACGGCTTATACTTAGGTTCCTTGCATCAGCACTACTTAACATGATTTTCGGTCTATCTATCATCACTACTTAAAATCCCACATTCGTGGCCAGTTTGATGATCTTTGATGAGAACCTTTGGATGATTAAGATGACCAGTAAAGCATGGTGACGACCTGGCATTCAACCGATTGCAAAGCATAGGTCCATCAGTGATCATCAGCCCGGGTCGGGATAAAACCCACGCAACATATTTTGAAAAACAGGAACCAGTACACTGTACACCCTCTGAACTGTCAATTCCAGCCATGTCTAGCCCGCCTCGGCAAAGCATTCAGCATCAGTCAGCCGCCGGCTGCGTGGGTTTCCCCCACTTCAAATGGCTGCGCGGAAGCAGTGGGGTCCCTGAAGGCCTACAGAAACCCAAACATCGCAAACTAAAGCTGCAAGCCGATGACGAGAACATACTCAAAAAATTGGGCCAAGAATGAGTAATTGGCACGAACAACTCCAGCCCCGCAATCCAGTGCTCACTCATGCAAGGATCATCCCTTCCAAGGCAAAGTTGAGACACGAATCTATTTGGAGGATCACCAAATAACAGGTGAAAACAAATCCCCGCGTTCATGGGCTAAATTTGCGCTATGAACAAAGTGAAGGGCCACTCAAGAGGATCCTCCTGTGCGCAGCGTCCCTTTTTTGAGCCACAGCGAAACATCAGAGGTCTTCAATGGTCATCACCAGGACACAAGAAGTGGCCGAAACGGCAATCCTGTCCATTTTGGCACTTCCCCAGCGAGTAGAACTTGCACAAGATGCCTGGGAGGCAATCTCAAAGCTGAAACCGATAAAATCTGGTCTTTGAGGCCCCAAACCATGTGATAAAAACGAAGAATAGTCCATATCAGATGCAATCGTTTTGGTAGACAGGGGCTTGTCGCTGAGAACAACATGGCAAAAAAATGCAAAAAAATCAAACTGATTCACGAAAACCACCCAGATACTGTCACTCTTCTGTGGCAATCTCAACTCGTGAGGACCGTGAGCATAGGTGCAGTCAGCACCAAACGGGCACTCCCCATGCTGCCAGTGCCAGCACAGCACCGTACGAAACTTGGGATCTTGCGACAAAGAGCTGCGACCGAGGGTGGCTCGAGCGGTAGGGCCACATCCGGTGTGCAACCGAAAGGAGAGATCGAGGTATTCGCCAGTGCTGGACACAAAAGGAAGGGTCCTAGTCAACAAATACATCAGACCCTCCATCTTCAAGTCATCTGGGGCCTGAAAGGTAAACGAAGCTCCACATGTTTCACTTTGCCAGACATTTTGGAAGGCTAGCTCTATGTCATAGTAACTTCTAATCATCTTGGAAATCTGCACGAAATCATCCTGGGACAGTGACAGCAACACACCGGAAGCACCGCAAACGTCCATCGCCACAGAGGTCTCTGGGAGCACAGTGCAACTGCACATCCCGACAAGACCATTTTCCAATGGAGGAAGCAGGTCGCACCAGGCCATCTGCAAAAAACTGCCTCCGGCTGGTGGTTTCGACATGTTTCGACTTGTTTCAACGCTCTGGAAGTTCCTTACATAAACGCCAAAAAAATAAAGGACCGGATAACCCCACAAGTCAACTTCTTCCAGTAAACGGAAACAAAAGTTGAAGCAGGACGGAGAAGGAAGGAAAGACAAAGGAGGTGGTGGAGGATCGTATGTGAAGAGTTGTGTGTGATAAAGCTGTGTGTGTGAAAGATGTGTGTGACAAAATCATGTGTGTGAAAAATTGTGTGTGTGACGAAGTTGTGTGTGTGTCAAAGATTGTCTGTGACAAACTAGCCTCCCACTTGACGCAGCCTGAGCACATTGCACATTGCTTAGTACTCGCCTCTTCCCGCAACCGCACCCCCGGCCAACGAGGTGACAAACGACATCACGTCGGTCTGCTCGGTGCAGGAAATGCGCCACCATGCCAGCCCAGTGTCATAAGTGCCACGCATGCCACGCAAATGCTACGTCCACGTCGCCAAGTGCCACACCTGCCACGGAAATGCTACGTCCATGTCGCCGAGTGCCACCCCTGCCACGCAAAGTGTGCGACAAAGTTGTGTGTGAAAGATGGCGTGTGACAAAGTTGTGTGTGAAAGATGGCGTGTGACAAAGTTGTGTGTGAAATATGGTGTGTGTGTGTGTGACAAAGTTGTGCGTGAAAGATCGTGTGTGACCAAGCTGTTTGTAAAAGATCGTGTGTGACAAAGAGGTGTGTGACAAAGTTGTGTGCGAAAGATGGTGTGTGTGTGTGACAAAGAGGTGTGTGACAAAGTTGTGTGTAAAAGATAGTGTGTGACAAAGAGGTGTGCGAAAGATGGTGTGTGACAAAGTTGTGTGTGAAAGATGGTGTGTGACAAAGTTGTGTGTGTGTCAGGGAGGCGGCGGAGAGGGAGGAGGACGAGGAGGAGGAGGAGGAGGAGCGGGATACAGAATCAAAAACAAGAACCCCACACAAAGATGTGGGGAACTATGGATTGGTCAAGTGAGATCATCATTCCATTTGCTGAATGAAGAACCAAACATATCGGAAGCCATCGGCCTCTTTTATTGGCGATAACTATACCTATCATAAGCACACTATCTAAAAATGTTTGGTAACCCTGGCGTTTGTTGGTAAAATCCCCGTTTGTCTTGCAATGTTTTTTTTTGCCTCCTTGAAAGCATCAACCAGGCCTATCCGTCGTCCTCCTTCCATGTCCCTCACCTGAAAACACCAGTCGCACCAGTCACTTTCAGTGAGACCTTCTTCAAACAGTTTCAGGTCCAAACGAAGGCTGAATCTGAAAGTTTGGGCCCACTCCAACATGTCGGTCCGACCTTGGTCGAGGATAGCACTCAACAAAGACTCTGCCATGGGGCTTGAAAGACAAACTACTGCCTCCTCTAAATACTGGTGAACCGTAGTACTTAGGGTCTATCTTAGTTGGGAGGTGGTAGATTGCGTTTATCCTTCCAATACCCCAAAAAAACTTTTTTTTCAGCTGCATGGCTATAATGTCAACCCAGGACTGATAAACCACCAGCCCACTTATAAGGGGGTACCCCATCCGGGGTTGATATTACTATCCCAAGCATATCATCTTCTTATTCTCAGAGCCGACCTTTTTGGCCTGGTGTGCGGGGACTTAACCCCAACAAAAATCATCGGTCATTTACCATAGCTATGGAGAATCACAACAATTAAGAGCTGAATCATCTATGGATAACTCATGAATTCCAAAAATTCCATAGCTATGTGAAATGACCGGATGGCAATCCCCATCCAGCGACTGGCAAAAGCATTGGTCCTAAGATCTACTTTGGCCATGGGCGGTCCCAGCGCCACTGTCCTGCTGGAATCCTCTTGAGCCGGCTTCGGCCGCGGAGACTCCATGGAGACTCCAAGAAAAAGAGGCAAGGTCAACAAAGAAGAACTCTGACACAACACACACACACACGTATATGAATATTATTATATTATACACATACATAAAATATCAATAAATATAGGTTTTTGAATCCTGTACTCATAGATCTATTAATTGTGTGTGTGGGATTTTGCATGTTGATCCATCCCCCACTGCACCCACGCAGGCACAACGCCAAAGACATGGCAGGAATACGAAGTTCCTGGGCCCGGAATCAGAGGCGGCTGGGAATGGGCCTGCTATTCGCACCAGTATAGCAAACTTGGTGGATCAATGAAAACCAAGTAACATGAACATAGAAGACCAACTTTTGGTGGAGTTAAACCCCTATTTAGGAGGACAAAATCCCCATTTATAATTTATAGTGTTCCATGCTTTTTCCCATTAAAGAATGGCAACGTTCAATTCATCCAATCCATGCAAAGCTTGGATTTGCCTAAGGGGCCGGACAAAATCATATTCATCAATATATTTCTTCTAGATTCCCAAAATCAGTGGGTTTTCCATAGACACACACTCAATATATATATATAAATAAATATATATGCAACCAAAGAAAACATACCGGTTTTTGTGCTTCCAGGATGGTATGCGACCATCATATTTGCCTCATAGTTCCAGGTCGCTCTTGGTGATGGCTGACGGGTTGCTATAGCCCATTATCTATCTATCTATCTATCTAATCTAATCTCATCTTATCTCATCTCATCTAATCTATCTATCTAATCTAATCTAAATCTAACCTAATCTGTTCTAATCTAATCTAATCTAATCAATCAATCAATCTATCTATCTATCTATCTATCTACCTACCTCTCTCTCTATCTATCCATCTACCTATCTACCTATCCACCTATCCACCTATCTACCTATCTACCTATCTATCTATCTATCGATCTATCGATCGATCGATCTATCTATCTATCTATCTCTCTATCTCTCTATCTTTCTATTTATCTATCCATCCATCCATCCATCCATCTATCTATCTATCTACGCATCTATCTATCAGATCAATCAATCAATCAATCTACCAATCTATCTATCTATCTATCTACCTGCCTATCTATCTATCTATCTAATCTAACCTATTGTATTTATCCATCCCTCTCTCTCCCTCTATCTATCTGCCCACCTATCTATCTATCTATCTATCAATCTATATCTCCATCTATCTATGTATCTATCTATCTCTCTATCTCTCTCTCTGTCTATCTATCAATCTATCTATCGTATCTATCTATCAATCAATCCATCTATATATCTATCTATCCATCTATCCATCTACCTACCGTATCCATCAATCAATCTATCTATTTACCTATCTATCTATCTATCTTATCTAATCTAATCTAATCTATCTAATCTATCTATCTAATCTAATCTAATCTAAATCTAATCTATTCTAACCTTATCTAATCTATCAATCAATCAATCTATCTATCTATCTACCTACCTATCTATCTATTTATCTATCTATCTAGCTAATCTATTCTATTCTAATCTAATCTAATCTAACCTAATCTAATCTAATCTATCAATCTATCTATCTACCCTTCTACCTATCTATCTATCTATCTATCTATCTATCTATCTATCATCCATCTATCTATCTACCTACCTACCTATCTATCTCTCTATCTATTTATCTATCTATCTACCTACCTATCTATCGATCTATCGATCGATCGATCTATCTATGTCTAATCTATTCTATTCTATTCTATTCTATCTTATCTATCTATCTATCAATCTATCTACCTATCTATCGATCTACCGATCTATCTTTCTATCTATCTATCGGTATCGATCTATCTTTCTATCTTTCTATCTATCTATCTATCTCTCTATCTATTTATCTATCTATCTATCTATCTCTCTATCTATCTCTATTTCTATCTCTATCTTTATCTCTATCTCTGTCGATCGATCTGTCTACCGATGCTACAGAAGCCCGATTTCAAACACATTTGAACCCCATAAATTCCACATGAAATCCACCTGCCCACCATTTCTCCAAGCAGCTGAAAGAGTTTCACTTGCCGTAGGCGATCTTTGCGGTGCTCCAGGGCCTGTCGAAGATGACCAGCTGAATTACCAGTGGTGATTTCAAGAAGGAAATAACATGGGATTTCATAGTGGTGATTCATGGTGATGCTTAATAATCGTTACAGGGAGTATAACATATGTTTTATGACATGTTGATGTGTATTCATGTTTTTCATAATTGTTGATGAATTGTGATTCACGGGATTTACCTTCTGGATCCTCCTGGTAAATTTTAACTTGAATATACGGTATAACTAGCAAACAACTAGTACATAACATAAATCACCAGCTTAAAATTGACTAATAGATTCAGGAACGATCAATGGATTGGCTCAAGGAATTTGTTGACAGGAACCCCAGATTTTTTTCGATTGCAAACATCATGGTTCTCCTGTAACTTGTCCCCCTGGAGATGATTCGCTAGACACCTCCTAGCCACACCAACTGCTCCACCGCAGCGCAGTGCGGCACCTTGGCGCTGTTGAAGGCCCAATCGATAAAGTTATCATAGACGATCTCACCACCATCGGTGTTGGCAATGTTCAGGATCCTCCAAACAGAATGTGGTACCCCAAAGGGGGCTGTGGACAGCTGTATCGGGGTGCTTTTCTTCCAGGTTCTGAGTAATACTTCATGGCGAAGCTTGGGCAATGCATGGAGGTTTCCTGAATGGAGGTTTCCTGAAATAGGGCTACCCCCAGTTCTCATCCACTTTAGATTGGCATTTTCCATTATAAACCATCTATTTAGGGGCAGCCCCATTCATGGACACCCCCCATATTAGAACACATTACTGAGATGCCCCCATGGAGGTGCATCCAGCATATCCCATGTGGCAACTTGTATCTGACATCTCATTTAATCCGGCTGGTTGAAATATATGACAATAATTCACCAACCCCAAAACTAGAGGCATTTTGGGATGCTTCACGCCGCGGGCCATCATCTACAATGATGCGATGCCGATATGATTCAAACAGAAGTATTAAAACGGTGCCATTGTAAAGTCGCGGAAAAAACATGCCGGTAAATAATGCTCATACAATCTACATAAACTGATTTCATCCCGAAATATAATCCCAAGAACATCCAAGTGCCACCATAGCTTAGTTTTACATCCCAGTAGTGGCGATTAATTACCCCAGAACATTTAGATAAGTCAAAGTTACCATTGTTCTATCACTGTTCCATAGATTATTCTAGATTCGGATCTTACCTGAGGGTAAAGGCGCATTTTTTCCGAGGGAAACCATAAGGTTCCCCCCATCAATGTTAGTTTGCCCTAGGCTAATCCATCGAGAATCATCGAGAAGAAACGCCAAACCCAAAACAAAATCCATATCCACATATTTTTCATGTAGTCCGAGGGTAGTTCTGTAATTCTTCCTTTTTTGGAGTTCCTCTCATATCATCCTTCCCTGGAAACGACCAAAACACGTTTCGCGTTTTTAAAACGGCGCCTGTCAATTTCCTCGGGGGCGAACTGATCCAGGCTCTCAATGACTCTTCGCAGGTCATCCTTGCCCTTAGATCTGGAGTTTTCTTGGCTGCAGAAAAAAGATAGAGAGGTATATCATGATATGTTATATTTGCCATTAAAATGTTTTATAGATAATGATAAGGATACTATGTTTTTCTTGGTTGTATGATATAATGTTATATATGTATACATATCACCATTTAACTAGTTATAATGTATTAACAAATTGATAAACAAACATTCATGGGGATATGTATACATATCACACAATGTAACATATTACTATATGTACATGCATTGTAGTATCTATAACAATGACTTAGTATGACTTTAGTATATGTATATATATAACAATGCAAAGACATAATGCCGACTTTATACTACTTAATATGATATTTGGGTCCGTCTGCACATGGAGTACCCAAATATGGCCATTGTAATAGGGAAACGGATGATGAACCAGAGGATTCAGTGTAGTCTATGTTCAGACAAACCAATTTAAATAATGAGTATACCCCTGTACAAGTATAGTGTAATCATGATTCAATGGTGAATGATGACTCATGGATCTTTTGACTGAGGGTTAATCACAAACTTCGGAATGGCGACCAGCTTGTGGGGAGATTAATTTGTAGGGATTTTTGGGCATCTCAAAAAGTACTTTTTGAGCTATTTTGAGCCAAAAGTGACTCGTGCTAGCATCGTGAT